>Ga0224495_10000011_pt1 | contig 220677 bp, 214 predicted proteins | sample SF_Jul11_sed_USG_FD_168128 | JGI IMG/M metagenome (GOLD analysis project Ga0224495, IMG submission 168128) | Sediment microbial communities from San Francisco Bay, California, United States - SF_Jul11_sed_USGS_4_1 | ecosystem: Environmental > Aquatic > Marine > Sediment | place: USA...
CGTTCTTCAAGGGGTACCGGCCGCAGTTCTACTTCCGGACGACGGATGTGACGGGCGTGGTGACGCTGGCCGAGGGAGTTGAGATGGTGATGCCGGGCGACAACATGAGCTGCAGCGTGGAACTGATTACCCCGATCGCCATGGACAAGGAACTGCGATTCGCGATCCGCGAGGGCGGCCGCACCGTCGGCGCCGGCGTGATCACCGAAGTCATCGAGTAACACGAGAGGAAGGACGATTCACGTGACGCAAAAGATTAGAATACGACTCAAAGGATATGACCACCGTCTGCTTGACCAGTCAGTGGTGGAAATTATGGATACTGCCAAGCGGACCGGTGCAAAGGTTTCCGGACCAATTCCGTTGCCGACGCGTATCAATCGTTGGACCGTCCTCAGATCGCCCCATGTGGACAAAAAGTCCCGGGAACAGTTCGAGATACGGACGCACAAGCGGTTGCTGGATATTCTTGATCCTACTCCTCAAACCGTTGATGCGCTTATGAAGCTTGATCTTGCTGCCGGCGTTGATGTTGAAATAAAGTTGTAGCTCCTAACGACTCAGCCGTGAAACCAAGAGTTTCAGCGGCGCTGTGAAGGAATTTGCGATGAGCATGGGAATTATAGGCAAGAAATTGGGAATGAGCCAGATCTTTGACGGCCGGGATTTGATCCCCGTTACGGTGATCCAGGCGGGACCGTGTAAAGTTGTCCAGAAGAAGACTGCCGAGAGAGACGGCTATGAAGCTCTCCAGCTTGCTTTTGAGGAAGAGAACAAGAAGCATCGAGTGACAAAGGCCATGGCCGGTCATTTTAAAAAGACCGACGTGGTGCCTCACCGATATTTGCGTGAGATCAAGATGTCCGGTTTCGAACAGGGCCAGGACATTAAGGTCGATATATTCAAGAAAGGCGACTTGGTCAAGATTTCCGGTGTGACCAAGGGCAAAGGATTCGCCGGTGTCATGAAGCGGCACAATTTCCGCGGAGGACCGGGCAGCCACGGCTCCATGTTTGACCGCAGACCGGGATCCATCGGTGCGAGTGCTTATCCGTCACGTGTATGGCCAGGAAAAAAACTTCCGGGACACATGGGTGATGTGAATGTTTCCGTGAAGAACCTGAAGGTTGTGGAAGTAAGGCCGGATCAGAACATCATCCTGATACGAGGCGCAGTCCCCGGTGGGGAAAATGCACTTGTTCTGATCATGAAGGGATAAGTACAGAAGGATAGAGGGTTCCTACAATGGCATCAGTCGTAATGGTTGATATGAGCAATAAGAAGGTGAAAGACGTGGAACTTCCAGCCCTTTTCGGTGCGGAAGTGAAAGGCCACCTTCTCCATTCAGCGGTTGTGAACCAGCTTGCTAATCGGCGTGCGGGTACGGTCGCGACTAAGAACAAGGCGCTCGTGAGCGGCGGCGGTGCCAAACCGTTCAAGCAGAAGGGCACCGGTCGTGCGCGCGCGGGCAGCAATAGGTCTCCACTATGGCGTCATGGCGGTACGATATTCGGACCGCAGCCGCGAGATTACTCCTATAGCATGCCGAAGAAAGAGAAGCGCGCAGCTCTTGCTACGGCGTTCTCGTCCAAGGTAAAAGATAGCGCGATGGTCCTTGTGGACAAGATCGAGCTGGCAGCACCGAAGACCAAGGACATGACCGTCCTGCTGAAGACGCTCGGCATCAATGAGAGCGTTCTGATCCTGCTTCCTGCTGAGAACAAGAACGTTGCACTCGCGTCCAGGAATATTCCGAATGTGAAGGTCCTGCGGATGGAGAACATCAACGTCTACGATCTCCTGAAATATCGGTATTTGCTCACTACACAGGATGCGATAGCAACTATTCAGGAGGTTTACGGGAAATGACTATGGACCTCTACGATATCATACGGGTTCCCCGGATAACAGAAAAGGGGACGCGGCTAAAGGAACAGAGCAATGTTCTTACCTTCGAGGTAAGGAACGATGCGAACAAGGTGCAGGTGCGGAAGGCAATAGAGGGAATCTTCAAGGTTAAAGTGCTTGATGTGACGACGGTGAATGTCGCAGGTAAGCTGAAGCGCATGGGAATGCGCGAGGGTCGCAGGTCTGATTGGAAAAAGGCCTATGTGACACTGAAACCAGGTGAAAAGATCGATATTTTCGAGGGTGCATAATCATGCCGGTAAAGAGCTATAATCCAACATCCGCCGGAAGGCGGTGGCAGACGGTCTCCACATTCGAGGAAGTGACCAGAAGTAAGCCGGAAAAGTCGCTTGTGGTTCGCGTTCACGAAGAGGGCGGCCGGAACAATCGCGGCAAGGTCACGGTGCGTTATCGTGCCGGCTGGCACAAGAAGAAGTATCGGATAATTGATTTTCGGCGCGAGAAAGCGGGTGTGCCCGCGACAGTCGCTCATATCGAGTATGATCCGAACCGCACGGCGCGTATTGCATTGCTGCACTATGCAGACGGCGAAAAGCGCTACATCCTCGCTCCTTTGGGACTGAAGGTCGGTGATACGGTTGTATCTGGACCGGATGCGGATATCCGTCCCGGGAATGCGCTTCCGATGACATCGATTCCTGTTGGTACGGTCATTCACAACGTCGAACTGAAGAAGGGCGCTGGCGGTCAGATCGCCAGAAGTGCTGGTGCTTCGGTACAACTTCTTGCGAGAGAGGGTGAGCACGCAACGCTCCGTCTCAACTCGGGAGAGGTACGGAAAGTGCGCTCTGAGTGCATGGCCACGATTGGGCAGGTCGGTAACCTTGACCATGAGAATATCAGCATCGGGAAAGCAGGTCGCGCCCGGTGGATGGGAATCAAACCGCGCGTTCGCGGTGTGGCGATGAATCCGGTTGACCATCCTCTCGGTGGTGGAGAAGGTAAATCGTCAGGCGGACGTCCCGGGTGCTCACCATGGGGTCTGCCCGACGGGAAAAAGACGAGAAAGAACAAGAAGACGACGAAATACATTATTTCCAGAAGGACCAAGAGCAGATAAGCGGAGGGTGCGGTGCCGAGATCAGTAAAAAAAGGACCGTTTGTTGACGGCCATCTGACCAAAAAAGTTGAAGCAATGAATGCCAGCGGTGACAAGAAGCTAATCAAGACTTGGTCACGCCGGTCGACTATCCTTCCGGAATTTGTCGGGCATACTATGGCGGTCCATAATGGGAAGAAATTTATTCCCGTCTATGTAACTGAGAACATGGTTGGTCACAAGCTCGGCGAGTTTTCCCCGACTCGTACGTTTAAGGGACACGGTGGATCGAAGGCCGCAGAGAAATCGAGTGCGCCGAAGTAAGATTGGAATCTGGGTAATTTAGAGAGGACAGGATATGGAAGTAACAGCAACAGCCAAACATATTCGCATCACTCCACGGAAAGCGCGTCAGGTGATCGATCTCATTCGGGGAAAGATGGTCGGCGAAGCCAGAAGCATACTGACGTTCACACCGCTTCATGCCGCACGCATTGTAAAGAAGATTCTTGATTCGGCAGTCGCGAATGCGGAGCAGAAGAAGGTGAACGACGTTGATTCTCTTAAGATCAACAAAGCTTTCGTTAGCCAGGGTGTCAGCATGAAGCGGATGCGTGCACGGGCCATGGGCCGCGGTAACGTGATCCGGAAACGAACGAGCCATATAACAGTGGTATTGTCAGCGTAGTATCTCAGTGGAGGGATAATGGGTCAGAAAGTACATCCGATCGGGCTTCGGCTCGGCATCATCAAAACATGGGACTCCCGCTGGTACGCGAAGAAGAACTATGCGGCGCTCCTTCACGAGGATATCAACATCCGGAAGATCGTCAAAGAACGCTTGACGCATGCCGGGGTGGCGAAGATCGAGATCGAACGTGCCGGCCAGAAGGCAAAGATTAATATTCATACCGCTCGTCCCGGGATCATCATCGGGAAAAAAGGTGCAGAGGTCGACAAACTGAAGAAAGACCTCGAAACCATGACGGGCAAACAAATGTACATAAATATTCAGGAAATTCGACGTCCCGAACTCGAAGCGCAGCTCGTTGCGGAAAATATAGCACTCCAGTTGGAGCGAAGAATTGCGTTTCGTCGTGCCATGAAGAAGTCGGTAACATCAGCTCTTCGACTGGGCGCGCAGGGGATCAAGATTACTTGTGCTGGTAGGCTGGCCGGGGCAGAAATTGCCAGGACCGAATGGTATCGCGAGGGAAGGGTTCCGCTTCACACCCTGCGTGCCGATATCCAATATGGATTCGCCGAGGCAAAGACCACCATGGGCCAGATTGGTGTGAAGGTCTGGATTTATAAGGGTGAAGTACTTCAGTTGCAAAAGACTGTTTAGTCACTGATAGGCAACGACGACTTTGAAAATATGTAAAGGACAGCTATCATGCTTGCACCAAAGCGCGTAAAATTTAGAAAGATGCATAAAGGCCGGATGAAGGGCACTTCACTGCGTGGCGCGGAAGTGAGCTACGGCGAGTACGGCCTCAAAGCTCTTGAGCCCGGCTGGGTAACGAGCCGTCAGATTGAAGCAGCGCGAATTGCCATGACGCGATACGTGAAGCGCGGCGGGAAGATATGGATTCGTATATTTCCGGACAAGCCGATCACCAAGAAGCCCGCGGAGACCCGTATGGGTAGCGGAAAAGGATCTCCGGAATACTGGGTAGCGGTGATTAAGCCTGGCCGCGTGCTCTATGAGATGGGCGGCGTTGATGAGTCTGTAGCTCGTGAAGCTTTCCGGCTTGCAGCATATAAATTGCCCTTGGCGACCAAGTTCATATCGCGGGAGGGTGAATTATGAAATCGAGCGTGAAGGAAATCCGGGACCTCTCTCAGGAAGAGTTGGTAGCGAAAGCCATCGAACTGAAGAAAGAGATGTTCAATCTCAGGTTCCAGCAGGCCATGGGTCAGATCGAAAATCCCATGCGGCTCCGGATACTCCGGAAGGATATTGCAAAAACCAAAACGATCTTAAAGGAAAAGTATGGGCGAGGCTAAGAAGAAAAAGACGTATATCGGTCGCGTCGTAAGCGACAAAATGGACAAAACGGTCGTGCTGGCTGTGACGCGCAGGATAGCACACACGCGTTACAATAAGGTCGTCAATCGGACGACCAAGTTCAAGGCCCATGATGAGAAAAATGAATGCAAGATAGGCGATCTTGTACGTTTCATCGAGACACGGCCACTGTCCAAGGATAAGCGATGGAAGGTCCTTGAGATCATAGAGAAGGCAATTTAGCCGATCGGGATTGGGCGCCGAATTTTGATAGTCAATAGAGAAGGTACAAGACCATGATTCAGCAGCAGACAGTATTGGATGTGGCAGATAATTCAGGGGCAAAGAAAGTCATGTGCATCAAGGTGATAGGCGGAACGCGCAAACGGTACGCGACCTTGGGTGATGTGATCATTGTCGCCATTAAAATGGCAATTCCTGATGGGCAGGTTAAAAAAGGAACTGTCGCGAAAGCGGTAGTTGTAAGAACTGCCAAGGAAGTGCGCAGGCCTGATGGTTCCTATATCAAGTTCGATCGCAATGCTGCGGTACTTATCAATAACGCGAACGAACCGGTCGGTACCCGTATATTCGGACCGGTGGCGCGTGAACTTCGCAAAAAGAATTTCATGAAGATTATTTCGCTTGCCCCGGAAGTCCTCTAAGCCGTTCGGAGAGCCGGACGATTTTAGTGCAGAATAGGAAGAACGAAGATGCAGATCAAAAAGAATGACACCGTATTAGTCACCGCTGGGAAGGAAAAGGGGAAGCGCGGCAGAGTGATTGCCGTCTATCCGAGCAATAATCGCGTTCTCATCGAAAAGCTGAATATGATCAAACGGCATACTAAGCCGAACCAGCAACTTAAGCAGGGCGGTATTGTCGAGAGGGAAAGTCCGATCTCGGCGGCGAACGTGAGGCTTATCTGTAATAAGTGCGACAAGCCCACCAGTATTTCCCGAAAAACCCAGGGCGACGGGACCCGCGCGCGGGTATGTAAGGCCTGCGAAGCAACTTTGGATTAAGGCGTTCTACTAGGAAAGCGACTATGGCAGACAAGAAAGAAAAGACAAAAGTGACAAAGAGCGGAGAGAAGAAAACTCCGGCGAAAGCTGTCTCCGCGAAAAAGGCAAAGAGCGTTGCTCCAGAAGCAGCCGCTACGCCGAAAGCGCCGTCCGCAGCTGCCGTGAAGGCACCCACCCCGCGGCTGAAGGAGCGGTATCATCGGGATGTGATTCCTGCGCTCATGAAGCAGTTCAGCTACAAGAATCCCATGCAAGTTCCAAAGCTGGTTAAAGTGGTGCTTAACATGGGTATGGGTGAAGCTATCGCGAACGCAAAGTCACTTGACCATGCGGTCAGTGAACTTGGTCTTATCACCGGCCAGCATCCTGTGGTGACACGTGCCAAGAAATCCATCGCGACTTTTAAACTGCGTGAAGGTATGCCAATCGGGACGACCGTGACTCTGCGTCGGGAGCGGATGTACGAGTTCCTGGATCGATTCATCTCTGCGGCTCTGCCGCGCATCAGAGATTTTCGTGGAATCCCGACCAAGTCGTTCGATGGACGTGGAAACTATTCCCTTGGAATTCGTGAACAGGTGATATTTCCAGAGATCGAGATCGACAAGGTTGACGCGATTCATGGTATGGATATAACTATTGTGACAACGGCAAAAACCGATGAGGAAGGTAGAGCTCTTCTCAACCACCTCGGTATGCCGTTCAGAAAGTAGGCTGGAGGAATCATGGCTAAGAAGTCGTTGATCGCCAAGGCAAAACGCGCGCCTAAGTTCAAGGTACGGACGTATCACCGCTGTCCATTGTGCGGAAGGTCCCGTGGATACCTTAGAAAATTCGACATGTGCCGAATCTGTTTCCGTAACCGTTCGTTGCGGGGAGAAATTCCGGGTGTAGTAAAGGCCAGCTGGTAAGCGAGAGGGGTTCGAACAGATGATGACAGATCCAATAGCGGATATGCTCACACGCATCCGCAACGCAAGCAAGGCAAAACTTGAAAAGGTGGACATTCCCTCGTCCAAGCTTAAGCTCGAGATTGCAAAGATACTCAAGGATGAGGGTTTTATAAAGAACTTGAAGATGGTTAAAGACCGCCGTCAAGGAGTAATACGTGTCTATTTGAAGTATTCAGACGAGGATGCGCCTATAATCCAGGGGATAAAACGCGTCAGCAGGCCGGGTTGCAGGGTCTATGTTGGTAACGACGCGATTCCCAAGGTTATGGCCGGTATGGGAACGGCAATTCTGTCTACGCCTCGTGGAGTACAGACCGGCAAACAGGCGAAAAAGGACAATGTTGGCGGTGAAGTGCTCTGCCACGTGTGGTAAGAGAAGCAATAGCGATTTTATCGCAGCACAAGAACTGAGGAGTCCGTATGTCGAGGGTGGGTAAAAAACCGATAGAAATGCCGTCCGGCGTTGAAGCGAAGATCGAAACAGGAAAAATCACTGTGAAGGGACCGCTTGGCGAGATGTCCCAAGCAGTGAGTCCAAAACTGACGGTCAAAAAAGCGGAGAATAAACTTCTGGTGGAGCGTCTCTCAGAAGCAAAAGTATACCGCGAGCTTCACGGCCTCACCAGGAACCTTATTGCAAATATGGTAACAGGTGTAAGCAAAGGGTATGATAAGACCCTTGATATATCTGGCGTCGGATTCAAGGCTGCCGTACACGGACAAAATCTGCTGTTCACACTTGGATTTTCCCATCCGATCGTATTTCCGCTTCCTCAAGGGATAAAGGCAACCGTGGATGCAAAACAGACGCAGGTTGTCATCAAAGGCACCGACAAGCAGTTGGTCGGCCAGATGGCGGCAAATATCCGTGGTCTCAAGAGACCTGAGCCATACAAGGGCAAAGGCATCAAGTACAGCACCGAAGTGATTCAGCGCAAGGAAGGCAAAGCAGGCAAGGGCGGGAAATAGCTTCCTCCTAGGCATTGCAAATGCGTAGCAAGCAGATTCTTTATGTATGATGGAGAGATAACGTGGCACTGAGCAAAGATCAATCAAGACAAAGACGGCACAAGCGCATACGTAAACGGGTCAACGGAACGGGGACCAAGCCTCGTCTGAGCGTCTACAAAAGCTTGAACCACATTTACGTTCAACTCATCGATGATATGGCGGGGAAGACAATACTATCCGCATCGACGCTTGAGAAGGAAATCGGCGCCGCGGTGAAGCATGGCGGAAACCTTGATGCAGCGAAAAAAGTCGGTGCGAGCATCGCGAAAAAGGCGCTGAGTAAGCAGATCACGGACGTTATTTTCGACCGTGGCGGATATAAATATCACGGGTGTATTAAGGCATTGGCTGATGCAGCTCGTGAACAGGGACTTAAGTTCTAAACGAAGCGGGAAGCGGAGGATGCTTTGGCTGAGAAATATGTAAGAGAGACAGATGGTGAAGGCCAGGAGCTGAAGGATAAGCTGGTACAGTTGAATCGCGTTGCCAAAGTCGTAAAAGGCGGAAAGCGGTTCAATTTCAGTGCGCTGGTTGTAGTCGGAGATGGCAAAGGCCGCGTCGGTGTCGGTAAAGGTAAGGCCGCTGAAGCGCCGGTAGCGATCAAAAAGGCCGTGGAACGCGCGAAGAAGAACATGATTGCCGTATCCCTCAAGGGCGATACTATTCCGCACCAGGTATTTGGCCATTATGGCGCAGGCAAGGTTCTTCTCAAGCCGGCTTCCGAAGGTACAGGACTGATCGCAGGCGGAGCATCACGCGCTGTTCTCGAAGTTGCCGGGGTGCGCAACGTCCTCTGCAAATCGCTGGGGTCCAGCAATCCTCATAATGTGGTGAGTGCCACGATGCAGGGTCTGCTCCAGCTTAGAAGCATTGAAAAGGTTGCAAGTCTTCGGGGAAAAACGGTTGAGGAGCTCTCCTAATATGCCTGCTACGGATACGAAGAAAATTAAAATCACTTTGGTTAAAAGCGGTATCGCCCGACCTGGCAAGCATAAGGTAGTGATTGTAGGATTGGGTCTCAATAAATTGAACAAGTCCGTGATTCGTCTGGACACACCGGAGATTCGCGGTATGATCAGAAAAATCAGCCATCTTGTGCAGGTTGAGAACGCATAAGGTCTGCGTTAATTAAAAAGCGATAGGTCGGATTACTACTATGAGATTAGAAGAACTGAAACCGTCCCCTGGGGCGAGAAAAAAGACAAAGCGTGTTGGACGGGGCCCTGGCTCCGGCAGCGGCAAGACCGCAGGTAAAGGCCACAAGGGTCAGAAGGCGCGTTCCGGTGGTGTCAAGGGTCCTGGCTTCGAGGGCGGACAGATGCCCTTGCAAAGAAGGCTTCCCAAGCGCGGTTTCACCAATATCTTCCGCCGGGAGTATGCTGTGGTGAATTTGCGTGATCTTGATGGAATGAGTGGAACGGTGACTCCTGAAACCCTGAAACAGCAGGGTGTTGTAAAAGACATGAAATCAGGAATCAAGGTGCTGGGTGTGGGAGATCTGAAAACTGCGCTGACCATTCGCGCACATAAGTTCAGCAAGAGTGCATTGGACAAGATCCAGGCCTCGGGCGGCAAGGCTGAGGTAATATAGCGCGTGTTCGCCGGACTTCAGAACATATTCAGGATACCCGAGCTTAGAAAGCGAATTGTATTTACGTTGCTGATGCTCGCTGTGTATCGTATTGGGGCTCATATCCCGACACCCGGTGTTCGTGGAGATGCGCTGAGCCAATATCTTCACCAGGCTGCATCAGGACTCATGGGGTTCTTCGACATGTTCTCAGGCGGAGCTTTGTCGAAAGTAACTATTTTTGCCCTGGGTATCATGCCGTATATTACGGCCTCGATCGTACTCCAGTTATTGACCGTGGTAGTTCCCCGCTTGCAGGCATTGGCGAAGGAAGGCGAGGCGGGCCGCAAAAAAATCACCGAGTATACGCGGTATGGCACAGTCTTAATTGCGGCTTTTCAGTCTTTCTGGATGGCCGTTGGAATAGAACGTATGGGTGAAGGAGCGTTCGTGGATGCTTCCGGATGGTCCTTCCGCATCATGACCATGATTACCCTTACAGCGGGAACAACTTTCATTATGTGGTTGGGAGAGCAGATTACCGAGCGCGGAATTGGAAATGGTATTTCGTTGATTATCTTTGCCGGTATTGTTGCGGGTCTTCCGAGTGCTGTCGGAAACACTTTTGGCTTGATGCGGTCCGGAGAAATACCTTACTATATGGTGGCCGTCATTCTCGGGCTCATTATCATGGTCGTTGCCGCTGTGATCATAATGGAGCGGGGGCAGAGGAAAATTCCTGTTCAGTACGCGCAGCGCATGGTTGGACGTCGGGTATACAAAGGCCAAAGCACACATTTGCCTCTCAAGATAAATTCAGCCGGAGTGATCCCGCCAATTTTTGCATCGTCAATTTTGCTTTTTCCTGCGACGATTGCCGGGTTTACGCAGATAAGCTGGATTCAATCTGTTGCGCAGCAGCTTGCACCGGGGCAACTGGTATATACGACGGTCTATATCGTAATGATCGTCTTTTTCGCCTATTTCTACACAGCCATAGTTTTCAATCCGGTCGATATTGCAGAGAACCTGAAGAAATACGGGGGGTTCATTCCAGGTATCAGACCGGGAAAGAAGACATCCGACTACCTATATCGCGTTCTCACGCGGATCACACTGGGGGGTGCGCTGTATTTGGCTGCTGTGTGCGTTTTGCCGGACATTTTTTACAAAGCGTTCAACGTGCCATTCTACTTCGGCGGGACATCTCTGCTGATCGTGATTGGTGTTGCGCTTGACACCGTGTCGCAGGTTGAATCCCACTTGATCCAGCGGCACTACGGAGGATTTCTGAAAGGCGTCTCAATCAGAGGAAGACGATAGTCTGGGTGGCGACCAAATGGTCATCCTGAAATCGCTTCAAGAGATTGAGAAGATGCAAAAGGCTGGTCGGATTGTCGCAGCTGTCCTAGAGGAGTTGCGGGGATTAGTCAGGCCAGGAATAACTACGCTCTATCTCGACGAACATGCGGAGAAGATAATTCTGGCGGCAGGTGCAAAGCCAGCTTTTAAAGGGTATCGAGGCTATCCCAGGACACTCTGCACCTCGATTAACAATCAGGTGATCCATGGTATTCCGTCGAAGGATGTTACCCTGAGACCAGGAGATATACTGAGTATCGATGTAGGAGCGGTAATGGAAGGGTTTTATGGGGATGCTGCAATCACTGTTCCCGTGGGTAAAATTACTGCCGAGGCCGGACGGCTCATTAAAGTAACAGAAGACGCGCTCAAGATCGGTATTGAAAAAGCAGTCCCGGGGAATAGGCTTTTCGACATATCAGCAGCAATACAGGAACATGTCGAAGCGAATGGATATGCGGTCGTACGCGAGTTCGTTGGTCATGGAATAGGGCGCAGCCTGCATGAAGATCCGCAAGTGCCAAACTTCGGAGAACGTAGTAAGGGACCGAGGCTTCAGGCAGGAATGGTGTTGGCTATAGAACCCATGGTCAACATGGGTGGGAGTGCAACGGTTGTTACGGAGGATAACTGGACGGCTGTTACTGCAGATGGGAGCCTCTCAGCGCATGCAGAGCATACTGTAGCGATCCTGGAGGACGGCCCGCTGATTCTGACCGGGCAGTAAGAGTGTTCTTCGACTTGAATTCAGGAGAAATATGGCAAAAGAGGATTCCATAGAAGTACAGGGTACGGTCTTGGAGACCCTTCCCAATGCCATGTTTCGTGTTGAGATGGAAAATGGCCACAAAATACTCGCGCATATCTCCGGTAAGATGCGGATGCACTTTATTAAAATCCTGCCGGGAGATAAGGTAACTGTTGAATTGTCACCCTACGACTTGACACGAGGGAGAATAACTTACCGATTCAAATGATTTAAATTGGCTTGAACGGTGAGAGATAGGAAGTGGGATTATGAAAGTACGTTCATCGGTGCGAAAGATCTGTCCAAAGTGCAGAATTATTCGTCGCAGAGGCATTGTTCGCGTTATTTGTGATAATGCGCGGCATAAGCAACGTCAGGGATAGTATTGCTGTGTAATCGGAAAACGGCGTGATTGTACGACCATTTTCCGCAGATGAAATTCGTTTTTCGTTACAGGAGGAACCGTGGCACGAATAGCGGGGGTTGATCTACCCAAGGATAAAAGAGTTGAAATTTCCCTGAGATATATTTACGGCATTGGTCCGACAACCGCCCGTAGAATTCTTACGGAAGCCGGTATTGATTTCGCAACGAAAACAAAAGATTTGACGGAAGATGCTATTGTTAAGATTCGAGCCATCCTTGATCGGGATTACGTTGTCGAAGGTGACTTGCGCCGGGACATCACGATGCAGATCAAGCGGCTCATGGATACGGGCAGCTATCGCGGCCTTCGGCATCGCAAGGGACTGCCGGCACGGGGACAAAGAACAAAGACGAATGCACGGACTCGGAAAGGTCCGAAAAAAGGATCGATCTCGGGCCGGGGTAAGAAAAAGAGCTTAGCGAAGAAATAACTTAAGAATGGTTACCGGGATTCCACGCAAACTAGTTTCGCCGCGGTCACCATTATCAGGGAGAGCAGATGGCAAAGAAGGGTAAAGAACGGAAAAACGTAGCCAGTGGTGTGGCTCACATTCATGCATCGTTCAACAATACGATTGTGACCATCACGGATACCGCTGGAAATGTCATCACGTGGTCCAGCTCGGGGAATAAGGGATTCAAGGGATCTCGAAAGAGCACTCCTTTTGCCTCGCAGCTTGCTGCAGAAGCAGCAGCCAGAAAGGCCATGGAAAATGGCATGAAGCAGGTCGAGGTCTTTGTAAAGGGACCTGGAACGGGAAGAGAATCAGCCATTCGGGCGATTCAGGCTGCCGGATTGGAAATTGTGGCCATTAAAGATGTCACGCCGATTCCACATAACGGGTGCAGGCCGCCGAAGCGGCGCAGGGTGTAGTGTAGTAAGGAACAGGATTTATACAGGAGGAAACACTTGGCACGGTATATCGGATCAGTATGCAAACTCTGCAGAAGGGAAAACACGAAACTGTTCCTTAAAGCGGAGCGGTGTTATACAGACAAGTGCGCGATCACGCGACGCAGCTATCCCCCGGGTCAGCATGGTCAGGCGAGGATTAAGCAGTCAGAGTACAGCTTGCAGTTGCGTGAAAAGCAGAAAATCCGTCGTCTCTATGGAGTGCTTGAGCGGCAGTTCCGCGGGTATTTCGAAAAGGCCGAGAAGATGAAAGGCATTACAGGCGATAATCTTCTGCAGCTTCTCGAACGTCGCTTGGACAATGTTGTACAACGGATGGGCTTTGCCGGTTCAAAGAAAGAGGCGCGTCAGTTGGTACGTCATGGTCACATGCTGGTGAATGGAAAGCGCGTGAATATCCCCTCCTTTCTGATGAAGGCAGGGGATGTCGTTGAATTGCGGGAAAAGAGCAGGAACAATGCATTGGTGCAGCAGACGTTAGCAGCCGTCGAAAAACGGGGATTTCCGTCCTGGCTCGAGATTGATAAAGCGCAGTTCCGGGGGAAGGTTCTTTCGATACCGGCAAGGGATGAATGCACTCTCCCGACAGTTAAAGAGCAGCTCGTTGTAGAGCTTTATTCGAAGTAATTTCGCAGGTGATCTAGAAACCAAGTCCGTGGCCTTGTGAGCATGTGTGTTCGCAAGGCCACGGTTTAGTTTTTCGTTCCTGTGTGGAGGAACCATGCTGAAAAAAGCAAAAGACTTCCAGATGCCCAAGAAACTTCAGTACGACCCGAAGAAGGTCACTGATACGTACGGGAAGTTTACTGCAGAGCCTCTGGAACGCGGGTTTGGTACGACACTGGGGAACTCGTTGCGCCGAATTCTCTTGTCGTCGCTTGAAGGTTCTGCTATTACCGCAGTGAAGATCTCAGGTGTACATCATGAATTCTCCAGTATTCCTGGCGTGGTGGAGGATACAACTGATCTCATTCTTAACTTGAAAGAGCTGAGGATCAAACTCCATACAGACAAACCAAAAACCCTCACGCTCAAAGCCAAGGGGCCGGGGCAGGTTACTGCAAAAGATATCGAAGCTGACGCAGAAGTAGAAATACTCAATCCTGATCTGCATTTGGCGACGATTGATAAGAGCGGGAAGCTTGAGCTGGAAGTGCGCGCACGGCGCGGAAGAGGTTATGTTCCGTCCGACAAGAACAAGGAGTCCGGGCAGCCAATTGGCGTCATTCCGATTGATGCGATTTTTTCCCCTATCCGGAAGGTTAACTTCAAGGTAGAAAATGCGCGTGTAGGTCAGGATACAGATTTTGACAAGCTTGTACTTGAGGTTTGGACCGATGGGAGCCTTCGTCCTGATGACGCTGTGGCTCATGCAGCGAAACTTCTGAAGGATCACCTTTCTATCTTTATCCACCTTCCTGAAGAAGAGGAGGAAATGCCTCTTGCTGATGAAGAGATGAAGAAATCGCCTACCTTCAACGAAAATCTGCTGAGAAGCGTGAATGAGCTTGAACTGTCTGTTAGAGCGGCAAATTGCCTGAAAAACGCTGGGATTGAGACAATCGCTGAGATGGTCCAGAAGACCGAGAGCGAAATGCTGAAAACCAAGAACTTTGGAAGAAAATCCCTGAACGAAATAAAGGAAATCCTGAGCGGGATGGGCTTGAGCCTCGGGATGAAAGTGGATGAAAAAATCGTGATAGAGGCAAGAAGGCTTCTTGCCGAACGCCCGACAGAGGGCTAATTTTTAATGAGGATGTAACCATGAGACATGCATGCGCGGGAAGACAATTTGGACGGAATAGCGGCCATCGGAAAGCTTTGTTGAGAACCCTGGTTCGGGCCCTGCTGAAAAATGAAAAGATCGAAACAACAGTAGCCAAGGCAAAGGAAATCCGTCCATTGGCTGAGAAAATGATCACCTTGGCCAAACGGGGTGATTTGCACGCACGTCGCCAGGCGATGAGCTTTATTCAGGATGAGGCTGTTGTCAGCGGTCTGTTCGCTGATATTGCACCGCGCTTTGGTGATCGTAAGGGTGGCTATACGCGAATTGTGCCAACGCGGCAGCGTATGGGAGATGCTGCGGAAATGGCAGTCATTGAGTTGGTTGAGCGCTCTAAACAGGCCAGTTCTGCAGCAGTAAGTGGAAAAGCTTAGTAGATTAGCAAGTTATAGAGCGACGCGAAATTTTCTGTTAGCGGCTATCTTACGAAGAATTGTCAGTAGCTAAGTAGGACACTATACTGCTTACAAAGGCAAGGGAATTTCCCTTGCCTTTTTTTATTGCGTTTACAGCGGCAGGTGAATATGTTAATATCATACTGAAATTTCAAGGTAATCCATGAATAAACCCAGCAGATATATGCTCACCGACCTGATATATTCTGATCGTAAAACGGCAGTGTTACGCCGGTGCCGGATTGATCGCAGTTTTCTTTTCCCCTTGATGACTTATATTCTAACGTCTTTCCTTCTCGTAATTCCTGACCTTGAAGTGCACCTAGTGTCCGCTCGACATCGTGATTTTCTGAATTGTATTGCTTTCCGTGGTAACTTCTTCTTGTTTCCTGATTTCGGCGATGACATAGGACCTTTTTAGATGTGTTGTATAGCATGATATCCATACTACTCTTTATCATAAGTGTCCGTTATGCAATTATCACTGAACATAACAGATGGTTGCGGAGTTTTTATCGATGGTGATCGCACTATCGGATTATGTGTTAGCAGCGCTCACAATACCTTATTGGATATGAAGGAACTCTATGCAGGGGGTACAGATTTGATTAAACGTCCTCAAGTCGCGAAGAGTCCATTCGGAGCGCATGAGAAAGGGGCGACCATTGATGCCAAATAACCGTATTGGTCTGCTCGTAACTGTGCTTATGGTAATTTTATTCCTGTTCCCTCTCAATGGATGCAAACATCGAGATCGGGAAGTCCGAGAAAAAAAAATATTTGGACAGCAGGAACTCCTTATTGGACTCATTCCGGAGCAGAATATTTTCCGACAGCGTGAACGGTATCTTGTCTTACGGAAATATCTTTCCGAGAGGCTGGGAATCAATGTGACTTTCACCAGCCTCAGCAGATATGGGAACATTATTGAACGATTTACAGCGGAAAAAATGGATGGAGCGTTTTTCGGAAGCTTTACCTACGCGTTAGCGCACCGACAACTTGACGTGGAGCCGATTGTCCGCCCGGTCAACCTTGATGGCACCTCTACTTACCACGGATACATTTTTACCAGAAAAGATAGCGGAATTAAAACGGTAGGAGATATGAAAGGGAAGCGTTTCGCTTTTGTGGAACATGCGACAACCGCAGGCTATCTCTTTCCTTTGGCATATTTTCGGGATAGTGGTATCAAGGATATCAAACAATATCTGGGGCAGAGCTTTTTCTCCGGTAGCCATGACGCGGCAATTCTTGCCGTGTTAAACAAAGAGGCTGACATTGGCGCTGCGAAAAACACGATTTACGACCAGCTCGCTTCGGAGAATAGACGGGTGGAGCAGGAACTGATCGTTTTAGCAGCATCGGGAGTCGTTCCCCAGAATAGCCTGGCCGTTCGAAAGGACCTTGATCCGGAGCTCAAGAAGGAACTTAAACGCATACTTCTTGAAATGGATGAAAACTCCGAGGGAATGGATGTCCTTCAACGATTTGGAGCGCGTAATTTTATGGAAACTACGGACAAAGACTATGCTTACGTTTATACATTGGCTAGTCACGTAGGCATCGATCTTAAAACGTACCGATACACGAACCAGTAATACCTATATATCATGAAGAAACGAATCCTCATAAGCTTTGGCTTGCTGTTGTCGATTTTCCTGGTGGGGAGCTGTGTCGCCTGGATCTATATCAGCAGAACCACTGAGCGGATGGACAAACTGATCCTCTTGCATCAGGTCGAAATATTGCGAGAAGACTTGATCATCCACATCCAGCAGGTACAATCGCAGATCGCGCGGAGCCGAGTCCGCAGCGGTGGGGATGTTGATGTGCTGATTGCGCATGTACAGGAAATGGACAAGGTCATGGATTCCTGCGTCGGTTGCCATCATACGCCTGAGTTGATGCAGGGGCTTTATTCTATGCGTGATATGGCAAATGACTATAAAAGCGCAATAAGTATGTTGGTAACTGCTTCATCCAATCCTTCTCATATTGTTCAACTGGAACAGAGGGCTCAGTACCTCGGCCAGGAACTTATTTCCATGACTCAGGGGATGGCTTTTACCGCGAACATCCATTTGCAGCAAAAAACACAGGATACCATGGCTACTATTCGTGAAGTGCGGAACGTGCTAATAGTAACACTGCTCGTCGCATTGCTGCTTGCTGTCGTGACAGTAATGCTCCTGGTCAAACAACTTCACCGCCGGCTGCAAAATCTTCTTGATGCCACGCGACGAATCGCTCGTGGAGATCTACAGCACAGGGTTGATATCGAAGGCGCAACAGGCGACGAATTTGGCGAGCTCGCGACCTCGTTCAATTCCATGACGCATGATTTGCAAAGGTCGCAAAGGCAGTTGCTGCAAAGTGCCAAGCTTGCCGCTGTCGGTGAGCTTGCGACAAACATTGCTTATGAAGTGAATAATCCGCTGACCGGAGTTCTCGGATATGCGGGGCTTCTTCTAAAGGCAGACGATGTCCCCGCGGATAAGAAAGAGCATTTGCGCACGATCGAGCGGGAAACACTCCGGGCACGTGAAATACTCAGAAATCTGCTGGATTTCTCTCGGAGAAAACCGCCTCAACTATCCAGTATTCGGATTTCCAGCGTCATTGAGGATACCTTGGCGCTGGTTCGCGGGCAGGCAAAACTGGCTAATGTCGAGATCAAGACCGAGTGCTCAGAACAGTTGCCGGAGGTGGCTGTCGATATTGATGAAATGCGTCAGGTATTTCTTAATTTGATCAATAACGCATTCCACTCTATGCCTTCCGGGGGAATTCTTACCATCGCATGCTCAAATGAAATCAATCATTATGAGCGGCATATGATATCGATTAGCCTCACAGATACTGGTCTGGGGATAGCAGAAGAGCATTTGGATAAGATCTTTGATCCAATTTTTACTTCTCGGCCTGATGGTGAATGGACAGGATTGGGGCTGTCGATCAGTTTCATGATCGTGCAGAATCACGGCGGGAAGATAGAAGTAGAAAGTTCCGTCGGCGAGGGCTCAACGTTCCGAGTACTGCTGCCTACACGAGGATAGAGAACATTACACGTTTTAACAAGGAGATGTGGACGAATGGCTGGAGAGCGGATACTAATTGTCGACGATGAGGAGATGATCCGTGATCTATGTGCTCATATCCTGATATCCGAAGGGTATAACGTTGTCGTCGCATCGTCGGGCGACGCGGCACTGGAGGAACTTGCTCGAACGCCAGTTGACCTGGTGATCTCGGATATCAAAATGCCCGGCATGGACGGACTTGAACTGTTCGAGCGGGTCAAGAAACAAAAAACGGACATGGTGACCATCTTTATCACAGGTCACGGTACACTTGATACAGCGATCGAATCCATCATGCGCGGCGTTGAAGGGTTCGTGTTGAAGCCCTTTACCCAGGAGGAATTGGTCACTGCCGTAGACCGCGCCGTTACCCGTTCACGCCTTCAAAAGGAAAATATCCGACTCAAGGCGCTGATCCCGCTATTTGAGATCAGCAAATTGCAGGTAACAGAAATAGATCTGGCGCATCTATTCAGGATCATTACCGAGGTGCTTGTTCAGGAGTTTTCCGCTGATCGGGTCTCCCTGATGCTTGTGGACCATTCGGCGGGAAAGCTCATCATTCGCGCGTCTCACGGATTGCCGACCGACTTGGCACTTCAAGCGACTCGTAATTTCGGGGAAGGGATATCCGGACTGGTGCTCGATCGCAGAAGTCCGATTATAATCACAAAAGGAAAACATGATGATCCCGAGGTAAGGGCGGCCCTGAACACTGACGATATGCCATTATCGTCGATATCCGTCCCCCTAATCGGCAAGGATAAACCATTGGGTGTGTTGAACGTAAGCAAATTTACCGATCCTGAATTTACCACAAGCGATCTTCAGATCATCTCGATTCTTGCGAGCCAGGTTGTGGCTGCGATGGAGAATGCATCCCTTTATGAGGGGCTGCGGGATAGTTATTTCCGAACGGTACAAGCGCTGGTAGCGGCAGTAGAAGCCAAAGACCCCTATACTCGCTGGCACTCGACCAACGTAGCGAAGTACGCTGTTGCGATCGGACGCGAGATGGGTCTTACGCCTTCACAGCTTGAGGAGATTCATATCGCATCGATACTTCATGACGTTGGCAAGATAGGGATCAGCGAACGCATCATCGGGAAGCCTGACCGATTGAGCCGTGAAGAGTTTGATATCATGAAAGATCATCCGGCGCATGGGATGAGGATACTTGAACCGATCGGTTTCGCTGTATCGATCATCAATGCTATTTATCAACATCATGAACGATATGATGGGAAGGGATATCCTCAGGGGCTCGCAGGCGATGGGATATCGTTATCCGCCCGTATCCTGAATGTCGCTGATACGATCGATGCTATGGTGTCTGAGCGCCCCTATCGCGGTTCCATAGCGATCGGAGCAGTGCTAGCCGAACTGGAGAAAGAATCAGGATTTCAGTTTGATCCTCTGATTGCTCAAAGTGCACGTAATCTTATTGAAAAGGGACTTCTCCGGTTAGGCATGCAAACATACGCCCAGCATGCCGCCGGACGTTCAGGACAAAATCCATGAAACGTGTACGGCTGCGCTCCAAATTGGTCAAACGTCTATCAGCGTCATCAGGCAAGCCGACCGCGGTCCGTCATCTGTTTGACGATCGCGTGGCCGAAGAGAGCGCGCCCGGAAAAGTTGGGGCACTTGATCCTGTTCGTATCGGTACGGAAGATGAAGTCCTGTATCATCTTGGAAGCCTCTTGGATAGCGTGAAGACCGCGATCATCTCGCTGGATGGAGAAGGACGGGTGCGAGTTTTCAATGCTGTGGCGGAGATGCTGTTTAATGTGCCGCGTCAGGCAGTTCTCGGGAAGCCGTTCGGCATTCTTGGGCGCATGGACTATTTCACCGAAAGCTCTATCCGGGCCCTTTGGGAGCGGCTTGCAGACGCAGTATGGGCAGCAGGTGCCGCACTTGACCTTGAATACGATCTTATTCGGCCAAAAGGTCAAAAAAGGGTAATTTTGTACAGCGTGTATCCGCTTGGGCGGCTCCCCTGGTCGGTGGGGAACGGTGTTGTGCTCATGCTTGAGGACATAACCCGGAAGAAGGAGATGGAAGAGCAGATAAGCGATGGTCGTAAGCGACTTCAGACAGTATTCGATGGCATAACCGATGGTATCCAGGTTGTTGACCGGGAATTCAGGATAACAGCAGTCAACAGGTCCATGACCGCCTTGGTTGGTGGCAATGTAGCAATCGGAAACCGATGCTATCGTTCCTGCGCGTCCAGCACTGAGGTTTGCGATGAGTGTCCGGCAGTCGAAACATTCCGGTCTGGTCAGCCTGCTTCGGTTGTCAAACGAATTCCCCGAAAGAACAAGTCGTTCTCGAATATTGGCGAAGATCGAATTTACGAAATAAGTACATTTCCACTTCTCGACAGAGGAAATCGCGTTCTTCAGGTGGTGGAATATATCAAGGATGTGACCGAGCGGATTCTTTTGGCAGAGCGGCTGGAGCATTCTCGACGCCTGGCAGCCTTGGGAGAAATGGCCGCCCGGGTAGCGCATGAAGTGCGAAATCCTTTGAACGCGATCACTGGCGCGGCACATTATTTAGCCAGCGAGTATTCGCAGGACGGTACGATTCAGCAGTTCACAAGCTTGATTAAGCGTCAATCGGACCGTGTCGAGCAAGTCGCTTCTGATATCCTTCATGCAGCGAGACCGCTCCGGCTTAATCGAACAGCCGTAGATCTCACCGCTGTATTCGAATATGTGTTTACGACGCTTGACCATGCGATCAGAGCGCAAGGGATCATCGTGCGGCATTCGTCTATCAAGGAACCGGTCATCATTCAGGCCGATGAGGTTCAGATAGAACAGGCAGCGATAAATATCGTGAAAAATGCGATAGAGGCAATGCCAGAAGGGGGTGTCCTGGCAGTTGAGACAACGATCTCAGCTGATGGCCGTTGGGGCATTGCTACGGTGGAGGACGACGGATGCGGAATCCGTCCTGAGGAACGGGAGAAGGTGTTTCAGGCCTTTTATACGACGAAGGCCCAGGGGACCGGGCTTGGTCTTTCGATTGTTGAAGGTGTTTTGAAGAATCATGGCGGGACCATTGCAATCGAGCAGCCATCGCATGCGGGGACCCGTATCACCATGCGACTTCCTGCAACGACAAACGAAATATCCCCGATAGCGGGATCTGAGCATGTTCGTGACGGAATCGTTAGGGTATCCTTCGCGGAGCGCATCCGCTCCCGACGGCCGGCATAACAATATGAAGCCATCCATTCTGATAGTAGACGATGAGCCCGATATCGTACTTGTGATGAGCGCGAACCTTCGCAAAGAAGGATATGATGTTGATACAGCGGGAGATGGTCTGGAGGCACTCAAGAAGACCGAGGGGCGTGATTTTGACGTCATTATCGTCGACCACCAGATGCCTCATTTGACAGGGATGCAGTTCCTGCAGCGATTAAGGAACAGCGATAATGCAGGGAACGGCCGCTCCGAAGTTCCGATCATTCTGATCACCGCCTATGGAACGATCGAGATGGCTGTTCAGGCCATGAAGGACGGCGCTTACAGCTACCTTACCAAACCTATCCGGTATGAAGAACTGAATCTCCAGGTCAAAAATGCAGTCGAACGCCATCGTCTGTCCCGTGAAGTGCAAAGCTTACGCAACGAGATGGAAGCGCGATATCGTTTTGGGAATATTATCGGTAGAAATCCCCGCATGCATGAGATCTTCCGCATTATCCCGACCGTGGCGGAAACCGACGCGACCGTGCTTATTCATGGAGAGAGCGGGACCGGTAAAGAACTGATCGCTCACGCTATCCACTATAACAGCAGGAGAAAAGATAAGCCCTTTGTGGTAGTCAGCTGCTCGGCCCTGCCTGAAGCGCTATTGGAGAGCGAATTGTTCGGCCATGAAAAGGGGGCGTTCACCGGAGCGATCCGCCAGCGGATCGGAAGGTTCGAAATGGCCGAAGGTGGAACTGTCTTTCTTGATGAAATAGGCGAGATGTCCATGTCGGTCCAGCAAAAACTTCTCCGAGTGCTCCAGGAGCGTGAAATTGAGCGTGTGGGAGGAAATCAAACGACGAAGGTCGATGTCCGGGTCATCGCAGCAACCCATCGGGATCTTCAGCAAGCCATGGAGGAGCGTATGTTCCGCCAGGACCTATTTTACCGGTTGAACGTTGTACCGATCAAGCTTCCCCCATTGCGTGATCGACTGGATGACGTGCCGATGCTCGCTGCACATTTTGTGGATAAATATTGTGAAAAGAACAATAAGAAACGCAAGACCATCAGTAATGAGGCTCTCACGGCGCTCTGTTCCTACGGTTATCCCGGCAATGTCCGCGAATTAGAGAATATCATCGAGCGCGCGGTGATCATGGAAAAAGGTGACGCAATCCTGCGCGGGGATCTGGGATTCCCACCCACGTCTCACAAAGATACCTCTGTGCCGATGGTGCGAGATCTGAATTCATTCAAAAAAATGAAGGCCGACGTGATCGCTCAGTTCGAGCGGGAATATCTCGGCCAAGTGCTCAAGATCTACAAGGGAAATATGAGCAGGTCCGCCCAGCATGCGGGGATGAACATAAAGAACTTTCATGAAAAGATGGCCCGTTACGGGATGAAACGAGAGGATTTTAAGGAAGAAGCATGACCGGCATGCATGCTGCCGGGAAGGGAATGGTTTTATTGTGCTTCAGGCGTGGGACTGCAGGCAGTGGATGAAGAGGAGAGAAGCGGTTGTTTCATCTTCCTGCTGACCAAGGAAACCAAAAGGAGAAAGTGCAGAGAGAACATGATAGCATTGAACATGCGAGGCATCTTACCCAGGAGGTTCATCAGCGCCACGAGAGGATAAAGCCACATGAGGACCCATCCTTCGCGTAAGGCAAAACAATAGGCTTCTTTTCCCGCTATTCCCGCAGTTCCAAAACATACCAATCCGATCCCCAGAAGGGCGACCGTAAGCGCATTTTCAGCAGCAACGAAATAGAGACCGATGACCTGAACAAAGAGTCCTGTAATTATCGCACCAAGAATGATCTTCTTGACCCATGTTATCCAGACAATCAGATTAAACCCCGCTATCAACGCACCCAGTTCGAAGATCATGATGCCGATCGTATAAAAAGGATGACTGATCGGATAAAGTACCGCCAGTATTCCGGCACCCACGGCCTGCAAGACCAGTCCTGTTCGATAGGCTATCGCATTCTTTTTCCTCATGAGCACACCAGCGCTCAATGGTTGTTCTGTAGGGGTTGTTTGTGAGTTCATGGCACTTTATATAGCACGCGTACCGGTGTGTATGCAAGATAAAATCGTATGCCGGTGCTGGCAGAAGACCCTGTCAGGATTTAAAGCACCTTGATCAAGACCAGAAGAGGCAATATGATTGAAGGCCTTCGGACAATATTTGTTGCAATACTTAGAAACTCAAACATGGATAATAACACTATTGGTAATTGTAATTTTGAGCTCAAAAGGTAGAAACATCTTGACTAAAAAATAGAATTTTGTTATAGTCAGCGCAAATTTCGCTGCATTATTACTGTCTTCTTTGCGAAATTTTATGGCAGACGGAGCGGCTGTATCCACCATGTGCCAAATATGACATCTACTGTCCGAGATCACTCATCGAATCACCTCATTTCCCCAACATCCACTGCCGGGATCCCGGAGCGGATGTTTCGAACCATGCTCCTCGCACTTTTCCGTTTTTTTAAGTTAATGCTGCGAACGCTTTGAAGAAAGGGGGGATGCTGGAAATCGTTTTTCCGGATCAAGTTTATGGTTTCACCGTTGCATGAATAACGCCAATGGTATCGCCTACTCCATCGAGGAGTAAAACTACTTTAGGGAGGATAAACGATGAAGAAGTTTCTCGCACTATTTGCAGTACTGGCGCTGACCATGGTCAGCTCAGCCGCGTTCGCTGAAGTATCGGTCAGCGGCAGCATCGACATCCGCAATCTGTCAACCAACAATGCTTCGGACATGAATTCTGACAAATCGGACGAGAACCGCACCACCCAGGAGCGTATCCGCATCAATGTGGACGCGAAGCACGAGGGTGTGAAAGGACGGGTCACCCTGGAAAACGACTGGTATGTCTGGGGTTCGGCGACCAACGGCTGGGCCGGGTCCGCCGTCGAGAGCAAGAGCGGTGCACTGACGATTCGTGAGGGCTGGATCGATTTCAGCATGCCCTTCGGTATGCCTGGCCACGTCAAGGTCGGCCATCAGATGCTGCAGCTTGGCAATGGCTGGTTCTTCCGCGCCAACAAGTACGGCTCCGATGCCTGGCTAATCGGCTTCCCTGGCAAGAATACCTTCGCGTTCGTTGACGTGAAGGCTGCCGAGGGTCTCAACGCTGGTTCCGACGACGTTGATGCCTATGTGCTGCTCGACACCTACAAGATCGATGACAAGAGCTCCGTCGGCGCCTATTTCGTGCGCGTGATGGATCGCCAGGGCAAATTCATGGCTGGTGGCGGCGCGGATGCTGAGGGGACCCTCGATACGATCGGCCTGCACTACAATGGCATGGTTGGCCCGCTGAAGCTGGCTGCTGAGTTTGACATGCAGAGTGGCGAGGCTGATCCGGGTGCTGGCGCCGCAACGACGGATCTGTCCGGCAAGCAGATCATAGTTCAGGCCAGCATGCCGCTGGATGCGCTGACGATCAACGCGACCTTTGCCATGGGCAGCGGCGACGACGCGACCACGGCTGAGGAAGAGGGCATCACGGTGGCGCTGGACAAAGATCCGCACTATACCTTCGTCTATGAGTACTTCACGAAGACCGCTGCGGGCGCGACGAACACGGGCTTCGCGAACACCACTGCCATGAACCTCGGCGCTTCCTACAAGGTCTCCGGCAATGTGACCGTGGCCCTCGACTACTGGATGCTGACCGCGACCGAGGTTGGCGCAGGTGTTGATGATGAGGTCGGCTCGGAAATCGATGCCAAGATCCTCTGGAAGCTGAATGACAACCTTTCCTGGAACTGGTCACTCGGCCGCTTCATGCCGGGCAAGTTCTATGGCGCGAATCCGGATGATGTTGATGCAGTCCAGGGTATCCTGAGCTACAAGTTCTAAGATTCAATTGTCCTTGAGTGCGAGTCTGCGCTCATAGATAACGTTTGACCGATCCCCCGGGCAGTTATTGCCCGGGGGATATTTTTTACTTGCGCTCCTGTCGTCGGTAAGAACAACACTGTTGATAGCAGAACATATGTCCATTGCCCTGGTAGCGGGAGTTTGCGCGCATTTGTGCGTATAAGGAAATAGGGTCTATTGGGAAGTCGAATAGCTGGGATGTTAATTTGTAGCGAATTGCTCTAAAACAATGAGTGATGTAACAGCGGTTCATATCTTGTTGTGAAATTTAACAATATGTATTCTTCGGAAGTATAAAAATTATAGCGAGCGGCTTATGTATGGTGTATGATTGCAGGGTAATACTACTACACAGGAGGGAAAATATAATGAAAAAGGGATTATTGTTTCTGCTCGCAGGTCTTATAGTTGTGGTGATGTCGGGAAGCGCTTTTGCCGCCAACAGTCTGAACAGCGGATCCAAAGCGATCAGCGTGGGGATGGGTGACAATATTTTCAGCCATAAGGCAATTCCGAACGTAGATGCAGTGATCAATGATGTTGTGGATATCAGCGGCCGGTTCATGGTTTCCAACGATGTGGCTCTGTACGGCGGTTTCGGCCTGCAGACAGACGGCGGTGATGCTGACGGCACCTATCTCAGCCTGACTGTCGGTTTTAGAAAGTACACAAAGGTTGCGGACCTCGCGCCGTTCGTTGCTGCTCAGCTTTCCTATATCACGGTGAAATCTGATCCGAATATCGTCGACCTGAGCGTCATCGATGCAGCGTGTCTCTTTGGCGCGGAGTATTTTCTCGGCGCGCAGTTCAGCTTCGAAGGAGCCGTGGGCGTCGGCATCGGCCAGTACAGCAACGATCTTAATAATGCTGATGACACCTACTTCGGCACACGCACCGTCGGTGTCCGTGCGAATTTCTACTTCTAATCCAGGAGGTTGTTCTGTCACTGCTTCTTGAGAAATATTCGAAAGTTGATGATGATCGAAGCGGTGCACGGATGAGGGAGACTCTATGCCGAAGATAATTTATATACATATTGTTATTGCCTTTGTCGCGCTTGGATTGCTGTTGGGTTGCGGCAGTGGAGATAAAGGCCCGGTGGGTCGTGTAGCACCGCAGGAGCTGGTAAGCGGCGCATCGGGAACAGGAGATGGTCTCGGAGGCGGTGGCGGAGGAACCGGTGCATGTGTCGCGCAGGGAGCTTGTGTAAATAACATGGATGCAGGAACTTGTGTGAACAATGGTGGTCAGTTTTATAACGGTACTACATGCCAGAATCTTGGTTTTACAAACTGTCAAAACGTACAAGGTACAGTAGTCTGTTTCTAAGCATCAAAGACCGATATCAGAAAATGAAAAACACCGGAGCGGTGTAAGCTCCGGTGTTTTTCTATTCAAGAGTGGTACGGACATGTACTGATGGAAGGTGACGAGAGAAGCAGGTGAGTATCAGGGATTCTGAAGCTTCGCGGCTTTCACCACATGCTTGAGCAGTACCCGCGTGGTCACGGTACCAACGCCTCCCGGAACCGGTGTGATCGCGCCGGCCACTTCCTTGGCAGGCTCCGTATCCACGTCTCCCACAAACTTGTCTCCTTCGGGATTAATGCCCACATCCATGACCGTCGCGCCTGCCTTGATATAGTCCTTGGAGATCATTTTTGCCTTCCCAATAGCGGCAACGAGAACATCTGCACGCCGGCAGACTGCAGGCAGGTCCTTTGTCCTTGAGTGGCAGACCGTGACCGTACAGTTCTCTCCGAGGAGAAGCATTGACATGGGCTTGCCCACGACCATCGAACGTCCGATGACCACGGCTTCTTTTCCAGACAGGGGGATTTCGTAGAACTTCAGCATTTCCATGACAGCCTGGGGGGTCGCCGGCGGGAATCCGGTGAGGTCACCTGCCATGATCTTTCCCGCGTTCACGGGATTGAAACAGTCCACGTCCTTTTCCGGGGCAAGGATATATTTGACCACATCCTCGCTGATCTGCCTGGGGAGAGGCCGCATCACAATAATCCCGTGGATTGCCCGATCGTTGTTCCTGTCCCGAACAGTCTTTACGAACTCATCCTGGCTCATAGTTCCCGGCAACTGCTCGATCTCGCAGCCGATGCCGCTCTTTTCAGCCATTTTTTTTGCACTGTTAGCGTAGTACAGCGAGTCGGGAGCATCTCCCGCTATCATGATCCTGAGCGTGGGATTTACTCCCTTTCCTTTCAACGCCTGGACCTCGGACTGGATATCCTGGTCCAGTTTCTGCGCCACTTCCTTGCCGGTCAATAATTTTGCCGCCATGTCTATGACTCCTTCTTAACAAGTATGTGCGAACATAGGTTCGGAGAACGGTGAAGCAGGCTATCCCATCTTCTTGTAGGTAAGCTCCATTACGGTCTTTTCAAGAGCGGCAACATCGCGGAGAACCTCCTGCATACGGGTCCAGGTTGTTGTATTGTAAGCCGCGTCCTTGATGCTGTTAACATTGATCTTTACGTTGAGAGCAGAGCTTTGTGCGCAGGCTTGTGCAAGGAGTACAGCAACCCCGGCATCGCTCACAGCGGCCACATTGCCTATCTCTGCGGCGCGGAGGGCCAGTTTGGCCACTTCCAATGACTTCAGGCCTATCTCAAATGGCACCTGGCAGGCTTTTTTAAGGGCTTCCTGCATCTTTGCGCTTCTGGCTGCTTTCTCCTCGTCTGTTGCTTTGGGCATCTTATATACATCGGAAAGAGCCCCGTAAGCCTCCGTATCTTTTTGGATCAGGTCCTGCATCTCGATGCGGAGTTTTTCTGAGTCGTCGAGCAACGCTTCTATCTGGGATTGAACATCCTTGTACTTATCCTTGCCGAGCGTTAGATTTCCAACCATACTGACCAATGCCGCTCCCAGCGCTCCCGTGAGCGCAGCTACACTGCCGCCGCCAGGTTCGGGAGATTTACTTGCCAGCTTATCAAGAAAATGACGCAAAGGCTGATCAATATACATGTTGTTACCTCTCGTAATATGTTATTATTCAAGATTATTTTCGCTTCAAGCCAGTTGCAGTGGGGAGGTAGAATAAGTGAAAATGCGGTGTTTTGTCAACAAAAAAATGCCCCCCTCGCAAACATCGCTGTTCTTAAGGGAGGCATTTCAGGGGAGGCTCTATTTCTAGTAATTGATATGAACTATATCTACAATTTTAGAACAAGTCAAGGAAAAAATATAAAAACTTTTCCTTGACTCAAAATGTTGCGGCTTGGTATTATATCAACCTAATCTTAAGGAACATTACTATGGATATTTCCCATGGGATTTCAATTGCTTCAATTTTCCTCTCCTTGTTCATGGGGATCATATCATTTGCATCCCCATGCATTCTGCCTTTGATTCCCTCTTATGTTTCCTATATAACCGGGATCAGTTTTGACGAGCTGGTTGGTCCTGATTTTCGTCGAAAGAACATTCGAACCACTGTTCTTCACTCACTCGCATTTGTCGCGGGGTTTACCGTGGTCTTTGTCCTGCTCGGTGCAACGGCCAACCTTTTGGGACAGATGCTGATCGAGTACTTGAAACCCATCAGGATCATCGGCGGGGTACTCTTGATCGTTATGGGGCTTTTTGTCACAGATATCGTGCCGATCCCATTCTTGCAGCGCGATGCGAAGTTGCATCTCAAGACGAGACCCGCCGGTTATATCGGTACGTTCCTTGTCGGGGTCATTTTCGCTGCTGGATGGACGCCATGCACCGGTCCCTTTCTTGCAGCTGTGCTCATGCAGGCGGCGCAGTCCGAGACCATGATGACCGGCATGGTGTTCCTTGCGTTCTACTCGATCGGCATCGGCATTCCGTTCATTCTGTCAGCTGTTGCTATCAGTGCGTTCCTGTCCTCGTTCAAGAGAGTGAAGGAGTACTTGCATGCGATCAAGATCGGGAGCGGGGTGATCCTGGTGGTCATGGGGATCCTGCTCATCACTGATAAGTGGACATTGTTGACATCATACCTCATGAATCCTTAGGGGGAGAACAATTCGTATGGCAGCTGATTCTCTGGACATTCTGAAGGACAAGGACGCTCCGCTGTATACCATGGGTGTGGCTGCCAAGCTTGTTGGCACAACGGCCCAGACACTGCGGTTGTACGAGAAACACGGCCTTATCCTGCCGACTCGTGAACGCAGAAACCGGCTGTATACGGAGAACGACATCAAGTGGTTGCGCTGTATCCGGGAACTGATCCACTCAAAGAAGATCAGTATTGAAGGGATCAAAAAACTGCTGGATTATGCTCCCTGCTGGGAGATCAAGGATTGTCCTGATGACCGCCGGGTGGTCTGCTCCGCATTCACGAATAAGAGCAAACCCTGCTGGGAAACAACGCGCTGCCGCAAGGAGGGGGATTGCTCGACCTGCGTGATCTTCCTGCGCAGCGGAAAAAAAGCCGCGAAAAAGTAGCGTTCTTCTCGATTCGGGAATTTCATCGCAGAGATCCGAGGGCTGTCCGCACTCCGCAATCAACAGACTGCGGTCGACCTACGGATGCTCGTCCACCCATACCACGCCTTCCGACGAGGTCTCTTTTTTCCAGATCGGCGTAATGCGCTTCAGCTCATCGATGCAGAAACGGCACGCCTTGAATGCTGTGTCACGGTGGCCTGCCGCGACGACGATCAGCACGATATTCTCACCTGCCGGGATCGCACCTATCCGATGGATGATGCTGAGATCTATCAGGTCAAAGTCCGCAAATGCCCGCTCTCGGATCTCGTTCAATTTCCGCTCTGCCATGCCCGGATAGTGTTCAAATTCCAGCTTTGATACCGCTGTGCCCCGCGAAATATCACGTGTTGTCCCCAGAAAGGTCACAATGCCTCCGATCGAGAGCGATGTGGCCTTGATCCGGTTGATCTCGTCTTCGACCGAAAAGGGGGGCTCCTGGATGCGCACAACGCCCCGGTGCTCATCGCCGCCTGAAAAGGGTGGTAGCAGTGCTATTTCATCCCCATTGCGGAGCTCTGCAGCCTCATCAGCAAATTCCTGGTTCACCGCGACGAGAATTCTTTTTTGTTCACCCAGGACCGGCGCCAGCCCCGGATATCTTCCCGCGAGCAGTGGGAGAAGGTCTGTGATCGTGGACGGATGCTGGTCCAGAACGATCTCATCTGTTCCGGCCAGGTCCCTGAGGTTTGCAAAGAACTTAATGGTGATCACGTGGTCGCTCCTGTTGTATCGCTGGATTCAGTGACTAGAGAATATATCTCTCAGCCGTGAGCCTATGGTGGATCATGCACTGAAGCATCTGAAGCTCGTTCTGGTCGAACCAGGTAACACCGCAGTATCCGCAGCGGTCGATCTCAATAAGATGCGACATGCTGTAGAATTGCCGGCGCATGGGATTATTGCATTTCGGACAGGGAAGCAGCGGTCCATTTGCCTTGCCGGAATTCTGACGCATGCGGTAGAGCTGCCGCGATTGATTTTCTTTGAGCACCGTCCGGGCGAGTGCGGTGATCCGCTCGCTGCAGGGTTGATCCCGACCGGTCCGGGCGATGATCCGGGGAACCTTATCAGAATCAACAAGTGTGCCGGCGCAGAAGGAACATTGTTGGATGATCGTTCCTTCGTACGAAGCAGTGATCAGCGGCTGGCGACAGGAGGGGCAGGCATAGGGAGAAAGTGTCCGCTCTCCTTCCATGAGCCGTTGGCCGAAGATGAGACTTATCAGAGGATCCTTCCAGGCACGGAGCACGTCCCCACCAGCCGAGGTCGATATCCATGTGAGCGGTGTGAGCCAGGGAAGGAGCGCAAGTTCGTTCAGCGGAAGCGGACCCTGCCACTGCTGGCTGGGACTCATGGCATAATAGGAGGGTTTGGCGGACGAAGGGGCGGAAGAGCTCATCGGAATGGTGTTCCGCTCAAGGTCTGCCCGTCTGATACGAGCCATGCCAAGCAGAACATTGATCCGCTTTCCGATAGGCGGATGGGTCGAGAACAGGTCGGACCAGAATCCCTCCGACTCATCAAGGTTCGACGCCTGAGGATTGACGATGCAGAGCATCTCATAGCCGCTGCCGATAAAGCCGGCGCCGCGCCAACTGCGGGTGAGCAGATGCAGTGCTTCGGCTAACGCGATCGGATTGCGGGTCATCCTGACAGATGCCGCATCGGCCCGATACTCCCGTTCTCGGGAGATGAACATGTTGAGGAGATGGCCGAGCTGGAGAAGCAGCCACGCGAGCAGGAACGCGGGCAATGAGAATATCCGGTTCTGCGAGAACGTACGTATACGTTCCAACGCCGAGGAAAGGGTGCCGAACAGGCTGGCGGCGACCGTTGTTTCCAGGCAGTCGCCGGACAAGATATGATGGGCCTCGTGAGCGGCAACCGCTTCGATCTGCGGGCGGCTTAACCGGGACAGCAGCCCTTCGGTGATCGCGATGAGAGCGGTCCCCTTGAGGTCGGCGGCAGCAAGGGCGTTCAGGGAAAGGGAGGGGATGACCGCGCAGCGGATCTTCTGCTTCCCTCCGGTCACCACGCGCAGCTCTTCGATGATGTTGAGAAATATCCGGTGGACCTCATCCTGCGGATCCGGGGGCCGTGCGTCAAGACCGCGAATGACGCTGTCGACGGTGTTGTATGCAGCGAACCAGAAGTGGATCCCTGCCGCAAGCAGTGCAGCGGTCAGGAGCACGAGCCAGAAGCGGGGGGAGATCTGGTAGAGGCCGTTCAGGGAAGGGAATGTCAGAATGAATCCGATCGCCGCGTACAGGCACAGAAGGACCATGAAAAAGATGGCGATGCGCCAGTTCGTGCGTCGTTCGATATCAATGAAAGTGATGGGCATGGAGAACCGGCAGGTGCCGGGATGCAGAATCCAGTGTCCGGGAGAGGCCGGGGATGTTCAATACGGTCGCCTCGGTCTCCCAAATCATGACTACTTGCCTTTCAGGCTCAGGTTCACGCTCGGCGTGGCGCGTGCGGCCTCCTCAGCTTCAAAATATTCCTCTGGTTTGAATGAGAACAAGGAGGAAACAATGTTGTTCGGGAATACCTCGATCCGGGTACGGAAGTTCGCCACCAGGTCGTTGTAAAGCTGGCGGGCGAAGGATATGCGGTTCTCCGTGGAGGTGAGCTCCTCCTGCAGCTGCATGATGTTCTTGTTGCTCTTCAGGTCCGGGTAGTTCTCCATGACCGCGAACAGTTTGCCGAGCGCTTGTGTGAGCATATTCTCGGCTTCGGCCCGGGAATGCGGTCCTGACGCGCCCACTGCTTTCGCGCGGGCAGAGATGACCTTTTCCAGGGTATCCTGCTCGAATTCCATGGCGCCTTTTACGGTCGCGACCAGGTTTGGGATCAGGTCGTGACGCCGTTTGAGCTGCACATCGATCTGCTTCCACGATGCCTGCACATCGTTCCGCGCGGCGATCAGTCCGTTATAGATCATGACCATCCAGATGACGACTGCCGCGAGTACTCCGAGAACGATCAGTCCGACCATGGCCCCTCCCTGAAGCATTTCGTTGATACTAGATTATAACAGAACGGCAACTCAGGCGCTACCGGTCTACGAAGAGTTCCTGCGACGACGGGGGGAATATGCCGCGCGATTCGGCTTCCGCGATGAGCCGCCGGACCGCTGCGGTCCCTTGCTCGCCTAGGTCGAGAGAGAGGTCATTCACATACAGATCGATGTGGTTCTGCATGACCCCGGCATCCATCTCCTGACTGTGCTCTCTGCAGTAGTCGAGGACCTCGGCACGGTTCATTCTTGCATAGACCAGACTGTCCCGTATTGCCTGTTCGATACCCAGGAGTGTAGCGGCGCCAAGAGTTCTTTTTCCGAGGATGCCGCCCAGCGGGATCGGAAGGCCGGAGTAGCGCTCCCACCATTCACCGAGGTCCAGCAGCATTTCCAGGCCGTACTGCGGGTAGGTGAACCTGCTTTCATGGATAATGAGACCGGCAGCAACACGGCCCTGTGCGACTGCGTCCATGATCCGGTCAAAGGGCATGACCACGATATTCCTGATCGAGGGCTGATACATCCGCAGGAGCAGATAGGCTGTCGTCAGTTCTCCAGGAATGGCCAGATCGCCTTTGCCAAGGTCCGCAAGATGCGTTCCCGGACGCGCGACGATCAAGGGGCCGCAGCCTCTGCCGAGCGCTCCTCCGGAACGGAGCAGGACATACCTGTCGCGGAGATGTCCAAAGGCATGATAGGAGATCTTTGTCACGTCCAGAACTTCTTTGCGCGCCAGATGGTTGAGCGTTTCCACGTCCTCGAGCTGTTCCTGGAAGGCCAGGCCCGGTGCCTTGACCTTGTTGTGAACGAGACCGTAGAAGATGAAGGTGTCGTTCGGACAGGGAGAATATCCGATGGTGATGGTTCTTGTCATGGTTGCCACGATCCCAGGATATGCATGACTGCCTGCTGTGCCGCGCGGGCAGCCCGTGGTATGTCCCATCTGCTGAGATCCCGGTCCTCGACGATGTTGGAGATGCCGCGGACCTCGAGCCACGGCACATTGTGCAGTTCCGCAACCTGCGCCGCTGCCGCGCCCTCCATGTTCTCGCATAGGCCCTGATACCGTTCTTCGAGCTCACGCGCTCGTGCCGCGGTGCCCGTGCAGGTCGAAAGGGTGATGAAGGGGCCCGCGTGCACAGTTACACTTGGCCCGCAGGACCGGAGCGCGGCGAGCGCCTGGTCCAGGACCGGGGCAGGCGCGGGGTACGTATTGAAGATGGTCGAGTTCGTGGTCTTGAGCAGAGGGATCCCGATGAACTCTGTGTCCTTGAAACCATCATTGGTGAGCACGCCCTCATCTCCGGCGATCTCTTCCCGGGCAAGCACAACATCGCCGATCCTGGCTCCTGATGAGGGATACGCTCCACCCACGCCGAGTACGAAGAGCACGGCAGGAGCATAGCGGGTGATCATGATCGTTGCGCCATGAGCGGCATTGACCTTGCCCATTCCCGCCACACAGAGAACAACTTGTTTGCCCGCAAGCATTCCTTCAAAGACTGTCGTGGTGCCAATGGTCACTCTGTTGACGTTTTCCATGGACTGCCGGAGGATATCGGCTTCTGCATCAACGGAAGTGAGCAGCGCTATCATGGGACTCCCTGAATATTTTCTGCGTTAATATTATTCGGAAAATTTATCGGGTCAGCAGAAGGAACAATGAACCTGCTGTAACCATGTATAAATTGCATTATAATTCAATATGTTAAATGGTTAATTTTTTTAGGTCAATAAAATTATTCGGACTATACCATACTTTTCATTGCACTTCTACGAGAAATTTGCTATGATAGGCCGGATTTCTACAGATTTTCCGATGGTTACGATATTCGACGTAGAATCATGCAGTGAGTATTAATGTTGAACTTATTGTAATTATTGATATTTATTTTTTCTATAGAAAGGGGCTACGATGTTACGGTATTTGACCGCTGGTGAATCACACGGTGAACTTCTGCTCGGTATCCTCGAGGGAATGCCTGCCGGTCTTTTGATACGCACGACGGATATTGACAATGATCTGGGCCGCCGCCAGATGGGCTATGGCCGTGGCGGCAGAATGAAGATCGAGAAGGACATGGTCAAGATATACACCGGAGTCCGCTGGGGTAAGACCATGGGCGGGCCGATCGGACTATCGGTCAGGAACAAGGACTGGGACAACTGGCGCGCCAAGATGTCGCCGGACCCGGCATTCCTGAACAACGCTGACCCAGTGACGCGGCCGCGGCCTGGCCACGCCGACCTGGCCGGCGTGCTGAAATACGGCATGACCGATGTTCGGAACATTCTGGAACGTTCCAGCGCGCGGGAGACTGCCATGCGGGTCGCCGTGGGCGCCCTGTGCAAGCGGCTTCTCGACGAGTTCGGGATCAGCATCGTGAGCCATGTCATCGACATTGGCGGCGTCTATGCCAAGGTGGGAAGCATGTCCAGCCAGGAGATAAAACGGAAGACCGAGAACTCCGAACTGCGGTGCGCTGATTACGAGGCGGAAAAGCGGATGAAGCGCAAGATCGATGAGGCCCAGGCCGCAGGCGATTCCCTGGGAGGTATTTTCGAGGTCGTTGTGTCCGGAACTCCCGTGGGTCTCGGCAGCCATGTGCACTGGGACCGGAAACTGGACGCCCGGCTTGCCATGGCGCTCATGAGCATCCAGGCAATGAAGGGCGTCGAAGTCGGATCGGGTTTCGGCGTGGCGAACAAGCCGGGGTCGCAGGTCCACGACGAGATATTCTGGACGCCCAAGAGCGGTTTCTTTCGCAAGACCAACAATGCCGGCGGGATCGAGGGAGGCATGAGCAACGGCGAGGTCATCATCCTCCGCGCGGCCATGAAGCCGATCCCCACCCTGATGAAACCCCTGCGTTCCGTGGACCTGGAGACCAAAAAACCCTTCAAGGCGAGCGTGGAGCGTTCGGACGTCTGTGCCGTTCCCGCGGCAGCGGTAGTAGGTGAGGCCGTGGTAGCATTCGAACTGGCCGCCGCCATGATCGAGAAGTTCGGCGGGGACAGCATGGATGAAATGAAGCGGAACTTCGAGGAATACCAGAAGCACATCAAGTTCCGGATGGGTGTGGAGGATGCCCCTGACGCGGGGACACGGTGACGCGGGGACACGGGGCATGTTCAAGAATATCATCCTCACCGGATTCATGGGCGTCGGCAAAACGAGCGTAGGCACGAGGCTGGCAAAGGACCTCGGATTTACATTTATCGATACCGACAGCCTCATTGAAGCCGACCAGAAGATCTCGATCACCGAGATATTCTCCTCTTTTGGCGAACCCTACTTCCGCGACGTGGAGACCCGCATCATCGGCCAGGTGCTCGAGAACGAGAATCAGGTCGTGTCGACCGGCGGCGGGGCCGTGATCCGCGAGGAGAACCGGGCTGCTTTCAAGGAGAAGGGCATGACGGTCTGTCTCATGGCGCGGCCTGAGGTGATCTACGACCGCATCAAGCATGAGACGCACCGGCCGCTCCTGCAGGTGGCCGAACCCCTGGCAAAGATCCGCGAGCTCCTGGCGACCCGGGAGCCATTCTATCGCCAGGCTGATATCATCATCGACACCTCGGACAAGACCGTGGATGGGGTGATCGCCGAGATCCGGGGAAAGGTCCGGTATGCATGTTGTTAAAGTCGCGCTGGGCGACCGCAGCTACGATATACTGATCAACGCGAAGCTCGACGACCTGGGCGGCCAGATGGAGAATCTCCGGCTGGGCCGCAAAGCAGCCCTGGTGACCAATCCCACGGTGAACCGCCTCTACGGCAAACGCGCGCTCGCCAGTATCACCGCAAAGCAGTTCATCGCCATGCCCATCGAGATCCCCGACGGGGAGCAGTACAAGAACCTCGACTGGGCCAATGCCATCTATACCGCGCTGCTCCTCAACGCTTTTGACCGCCGGTCGCCGCTGGTCGCGCTGGGCGGAGGGGTCATTGGAGACCTCACGGGATTCGCCGCGGCCACATACATGCGCGGGATCCCCTTCATCCAGGTGCCGACCACGCTCCTCGCCATGGTGGACAGCAGCGTTGGCGGCAAGACCGGAGTGAACCACGCCATGGGCAAGAACATGATCGGCGCGTTCTATCAGCCCCGGCTTGTGCTCATGGACCTGGAAGTGCTGAAGACCCTGCCGAAGGAAGAGTTCCTTTCGGGCATGGCCGAGGTGATCAAGTATGGCGTTATCTGGGACCGGGAGCTGTTCGACTATCTTGAGAAGAACCGCGAGAAGATCCTTGCCCTGGAACAGGGTGCGCTCAGCCACATCATCAGCCGCTCCTGCGAGATCAAGGCGGAGGTCGTGAGCAAGGACGAGCGCGAGGGCGGGCTCCGCGCCATCCTGAACTTCGGCCACACCGTGGGCCACGCTGCCGAGACCCTGGAGAACTACACCATGCGCCATGGTGAGGCCGTTGCCATCGGCATGGTCTACGCGTCCCGGTTCGGCCACCGTCTCGGGCTCTGCGACGCGAAGACCGCTGAGCGGACCGAACAGCTCATCGCCGCGTATGGCTTGCCGACCGGTCTGTCGGCTCTCAAGAAGCGTCCCACGGTCACCCAGCTCCTGGACACCATGCTCGTGGACAAGAAATCCGAGGGAGGCACGATCAAGTTCGTGCTGCCGAAGAAGATCGGCGAGGTCGTGCTCACCAGGGAGTGGGATGAGAAGACGCTTCGAGAACTGCTTGCGGAGTGAAGAGCGGAATAGGGGGGCATCGTGAGCGAATATCTCTGGCACTGCCCGTTCTGCGATACCGATCAGATCGTTTCCTCAGAGGGCATGCAGGCATCCTTTTCCGACCTGACCGCGGAAAATGCCGAAGGGCCGCGCAGGCTCGTGGTCAAGTTCGTTGTCTGTCCCAATCCCAAGTGCAGGCAATTCGCCCTTGATGCATCGCTGCATCTTCTGACCATCTCCGGGAACAGGGGGTACACGGGAAAACACCTCAAGACCTGGAACCTCGTCCCGCCTTCGCGTGCCCGCACCTTTCCTGTTTCGATACCCCGTGCAGTGCTGGAAGATTACCGCGAGGCTTGTCTGGTCGCTGAAACGAGCCCCAAGGCCGCGTCCGCATTGGCGCGGCGATGCCTGTCGGGCATGCTGCGGGACTTCTGGAGCGTGCAGCCCGGGAGTCTGAGCGACGAGTTCCGGCAGGTCAAAGGGACCGCGGATCCGCTCACCTGGGAAGCCGTCGAATCCGTGCGGAATACCGGCCTTATCGGACCGCGCATGGAGAGCGAAGGGGCTGAGATCCAGGACTCGGAGCCAGGCGAGTCGCAGCTCCTGATCGGTTTGATCGAGACGCTTATCCATGACTGGTATGTCAACCGGGATGTACGGCGAAAACGACTGGCTGAGATCAAACAAATAGCGGAAACAGGAAGGTCGGAACCGGCTGTACCATCGGCAGAGTGACGATCGTTATGAAGATTGGTCCACTGATATTCTTGACCGCCATACTCGCTGGTACATTTCTTGGCTGCGCTTACAAGGAGTACGACCCTGCCCATCCCCGGGAATATGGCGATTTCTGGTCGGACGAAGATAACAGAAGAAACAGCGCCGCCTATCCGTTTACGAACGAGTATCGGGAGCAGCGCAGGGATCGATAACATCTATCATCGGCATAAGAACCGAGGAAAATATGCCGGCTAGTGAAAAGAATAAAAAAGGGGGATGGACATAATGTCCATCCCCCTTGCTTTTTCAGCAGTTCGATCTGCTACTTCGCCGAAGACGTATGCTTCTCGGCGCGGAGCTTGGCGGCCTCATCCTTGATCTTCTGGAGCGTTTCCTTCATGGGCGCCCAGCCGTACCAGTGCATGTAGTCCGGGTTCATGTGGAACGCTCCCTGGAAGGCGCGCATCCGGTATTCCAGGAACATGACGTAGAGGTCCTGCTCCACGCTGCTCTTGGCTTCGTAGAACTGCAGAAGGTCGGGGGCTACGGCCCAGTCCGCGGGCTTCTTGAGCACGCCGTCCTTGTACAGAGCCTGCACCACGCGGACGGCTTCAGCCATGATCTTATCCGCTTCCTTTACCACCAGGTCCGCCTCATCCAACTGCTTCTTCGCGTAGGACGCGCCATGGCAGTTAGCGCAGACCTTGGTCATCTTGTCGCGCTCGGCCTGGAACTCCTCGGCAGTGAGACGGGCGACCTTGCCCGCCTTCACCAGTTCAAGCCGCGCGGTGGGTTTGCCAGCTTCATCCAATACGCCCAGTGCCTGCAGGATCGCGACACGATCGTTCATCCAGTCCTTGTCGTTCTCCGGCAGCCGAAGGGCCAGGAAACCCCAGGAGGTCATCACATTATGGTCGCCGCCGCTCATGTGGCAGGTCTGGCACGTGGGGCCGCGCTTGCTGTCCTTGCCTTCGATCGACCAGATGACGCCGTGCTTGGACGAAGACCACATCTCCCACTGGGGGTGGTCGAAGCCCATGTGGCAGGTCTGGCAGGCCCGCGGGTCCTGGGCCTCGGACTTCTTGAACGAATGCCGGGTGTGGCAGGAATCGCACTGTGCGTGACCGTAACGGATCTGCGACTTCTCCGCGTCCGACTTGACGCCGATCTTGTGGCAGCTTGAACAGCCTTTGTAGCCCTCACCGGAAACAGCCTTGGGCTGGTGGCCCATCATGGGCATGGAGCTCGATGCTACCCACGCAAGGTTGTGCTTGCCTGCTGAGAACTGGTCAGCCTGCTTCTTGTGGCAGTTGGCACAGGTTGCGGGGGTCGGCATCTTGGCCAGCTTTGCATCGGTCATCGTTTTGTGGTCTGAACCGTGGCAGGCCGAGCAGTCGATGCCCTTCTTGCCCATCTTGCCCTCGAAGTGCTGCTGCACCACGCCGGGAGTCACTTTCTCGTGGCACTCCACGCAAGCGCTCTTTCTGGGAGCGGACCACGCCGCGGTGCTGATGAGAACAGCACAGCTCACTAGGAACAGAACTTTCAGAAACTTCATGCAGATTTCCTCCTTGGGATGGAATAATTGCAATTTGAGAAGTCCTCGCACCCTAGCTTAACCGTAGCCTGATTGATATGATCTATATCATAGTTCCGCGACAAGTGCAGGGCGGGCCGGCTGGCGTCTTGAAAAAGCAGAGTCATAGTAGTAGGTTACAGCTCATTCGCCTAATCCGGACAAGCCTGAATTGAACCTTAACTTAATCCACCATGCCGCCAACTTGGGTACTCCTCTCACTCTTAAGCGCTTTCTGTCTTGCCACGAGCGATGCGCTGACCAAACGGGTCATCACGCATGAGAACGAATATATCATCGGCTGGTTCCGGATCCTTTTCGGGATCCCCGCGCTTTTTGCCGCTCTGATGCTTTCGGGCCCTCTTCCGCTGATCGACGGGCCTTTTCTCTGGTCCTTTGCGGCGGCCCTTCCTCTTGAGATTGCAGCAATCCTGCTCTATTACAAGGCGCTTCGTCTTTCGCCGCTCAGTCTTTCCTTGCCGTTCCTTTCCTTCACTCCGGTCTTCCTGATCTTGCTGTCCTTTGTCCTCGTCGGCCAGAGGGTCTCTCCCCTGGGCGCTCTGGGCATCGCCTTGATCGGACTGGGAGGGTACACGCTGAACCTGTCAGCGTTGCGCTCCGGCTTTCTGGAACCTTTCCGTGCGGTTGCCCGTGAGCGGGGATCGCTCTATATGCTGATCATCGCGCTGATCTACAGCGTCACCTCGGCGCTCGGAAAGATCGGCGTGGACCATTCATCGCCCGCGTTCTTCGGATTCACCTACTTCCTGGCGCTTGCGGTCTGCATGCTGCCGATCCTTGTTCGTCAGTGCGGCAGAGAACGGCTGGTTCCCCTTCTGAAGAGCACTACCCGGATAGCGCTGCTGCCCGCGCTGTTCGACGTCATGGCCACGGTGGCCCATTTCTACGCCGTCAGCATGGCCAACGTGGCCTATATGATCGCGGTCAAGCGGAGCAGCCTGCTGATCGGGACGATCTATGGCTTCGTGTTGTTCCGGGAAATGAATATACGCGAGCGGCTGGTCGGTGCTGCGCTCATGTTCGCGGGCTTTGTCGTGGTGGTGATCGGGGGGTAATCGGGGATTTTCAGCACAATCTCGCTGCTTGCTCTTTTTCTGGCTTATAGGAGGAGCATCCTCGTGGCAGGTCTATAAGGGTTGACTGGCCGTTCGCAGCACCTCTGCGGTTCCATGAGTTGTTATAACGTGTCCCTGCCCGCTGCACAGTGAGTCTCAGCCTCTCAATGCTGCTCGTTTCCATCGCCCCTTATTTCTTCCTCCTCAGTGCGCCTCCTTTTTCTGATACAATTACGTTCATAGGTTGCATATACCGCTGCATGCAAAAAGCGTCCTGCAACAAAATGAACAGGAGGATACCATGGCAACATCGGCGATATTGCTGGAGGTCGGGACCAACGAGCTCGAGATCCTGGAGTTCTACATCGATGAGGAACAGCCGGGCGGCGAGCGCGATCGGGTCTACTTCGGCATGAACGTGGCAAAGGTCATGCAAGTGATCGAGAATCCGGATATGCCGCCGAGCGACTATTCCCAGAACCCTTCATTCCTGGGCGTCATTCCCCTGCGCGACCATATTCTTCCGGTCATCGACCTGAGCATCTGGCTCGGTATGCACCGGGCGGCGAGCCCCTTCGACCTGATCATTGCGACCGAGTTCAGTCAGGCCGTGAACGGATTCCTCGTCTCCGGCGTGACGGAGATCCACCGGGTCGGCTGGGACCAGGTCAAACCGCCGGGCACGTTCCTTTCCCGGTTCGCCGGCGCGTCCATCATCGGCACGGTCGAGCGGCCTGATCATCTGATCCAGCTTCTGGACATGGAGAGCATCCTGACCGATCTCAATCCCGATGTCATGCGCATGGCCGCATTCAGCCAGGTGCATGCGCGGGAACACTATCCCGTGCTCGTTGCCGACGATTCCCAGCCCATTCTTGAGATGATCACCAAAAACCTGCGGGCGGCCAATTTCGAGCCCTTCACGGTCTCGAACGGCCAGGCCGCCTGGGACGCCATCTGCCGCCTCCGCGACCGCGCAACGGCCGAGGGAGTGGACATCTACGATCTGGTGCGCATCGTGATCTCGGACATCGAGATGCCCATGCTGGACGGATTCACGCTGACCAAGCGCATCAAGGACGACCCGGTGCTCGGGAAGATCCCGGTGATTCTCTACTCCTCAATAATTACCCGCGAACTGCACCACAAGGGGGAGTTTGTGAAGGCGGACGATCAGGTCTCGAAGCCCGAGCTGCAGGAAATGGCCAAGCGGGCCATCGCGCTGATCGAGGCTGCCGCATGAGAGGCGTGACGAAGATCGACCGGGAGGCGCTTGCGCTGTTCTGCGAGGAATCCGCGGACCGGCTCGCCAGGATATCCGACTCCCTCGACCGACTGGCAGCATCCAGGCCAATGGATGCCGAACTGCTGCACGCTGTCTTCCGGGACACCCATTCCATGAAAAGCGCGGCGAATCTGCTGGACCTCAAGCCGGTGGAGCGGCTCGCCCACAGGCTCGAAGACATCCTGGAGAGCATCCGGAGCGGCGCTGAGCTGCCAGACCGGGAGCTCGTCGGCATCCTGAGCGCCGGGTATGGCCGGATCGCACGGCTTCTCGAAAACCTCCATCTGCTGCCGCTGATCGACGTGAGCAAGGACCTCGCAGAGATCGATCACCAGATCGCCGCCCGCCGCTCTTCAGGACGATGAAAATCGCTCAACCTCAAAAGAGCAGGATCACAAGAGAGGCTACGGGGGCAGGTCCTTCCTGTCAGAGTCGCCCTTTGGTCCTGCTGAAAACATATAGCCCCGCTGCATCAAGGGCTCGAACATCTTTGGGCAAGGTCTTTGCTGTTGGCATTAATCTTTTGCCATGCCGCAGAGGTTCTTGCCGATTTCCAGTTCCTTGCGTTTCGCCTCGTCGGGATCGAGCTGTCCCAGGTTCACTTTCCTGATGTCCTGGTAGCGCTGCGGATTTTCCATCAGGCTGGCTTTGATGTGGCCGAGGAATGCCGGAAACTCCTTGATTTGGTAGAGGTCGCTATTGGTCCTGGCTTCGTCGAGCGTCATCCGCACGATGCCGTCCTTGTCCTGCTCCTTGAGCGAGAAGGCGTGGGTCGGAAGGATCACGATGCTTCCCTCCAGCTTGCCGAACCGGGTGAAGAGCGTCTCGAACAGGAGCTTTGCCCAGTCATCAGCCATGCCGCCCAGGTCCGGTCTGCCGATACTCGCTTTCATGATCGTATCGCCGGTGAAAAGGACCTTGCCGTCCAGCAGGAATGACGTGCTGCCCGGTGTGTGGCCGGGGGAATGGATCACGTCGAGGGTGCATTTACCGAAGGTGATCCGTTCGCCGTCCTTGAGCGGCACGAAGGAATAGGCAGCGCCTGCCGCGTCAACCGGATGGATATGGTAGGTCGCGCCGGTGCGCCTGGCGATCTCCCTGCCGCCTGATATATGGTCAGCCTGGAGATGGGTGTCGAAGACCTTGGTTATCTTTGCCTTTGCCGCGACTGCGAGGTCGATGATCTGGTCCGTGTGGCGGACCGCATCAATCACAACGGCCTCTCCTTCGGATACGATCACGTGGGTGATGCATCCCCGCGCGGAGCGGTAGATCTGGTAGATGGCCGGCCGGTCGCTTACGGTATGAGTCTCGTAAAAGTCGCTCCACGCGTCCATACCGCCCTGCAGGGTGATGGCGTCGTATCCCTTTGCCCGCAGGAGCTCGGCGGTGTATTTGGAGGAATCGCCGTGAGCGCAAATGGTCACGATCTGGCGGTCCTTGGGAAATTTGGCTAGATGGCTGTCCTCCTCGCCCACGAACTCCTCCTGGGGGATGTTCAGGGCCTCGACCTCGGTCCTGCCCTCGATCCTCCATCCCGAGAAATCCTCGCGGTTCCGGAGGTCGAAGATGAATCTGATCTCGCCGGCATCAAGTTTCTTTTTGAACTCCTGTGATGTGACGGTCACTGACTGCTGCATATTGCTGCTCCTCTCTTCTGTATCTGCCTGCTGTGGCTAACAGGACAACAAATATCCTCAATACAATGTACTTATCATTATGCCGCGCACGGGCGGGAATTTCAAGTGGTTTTGGCTGATACCGGGTGAAATGCGTTCTGACCACGGGTGGGACAAACAGGATTCTACCAGATAGAACCACCGTCAGTGTCGATAAAGCGAATCGCTCGGGAACTGGTCAAGGCGGATGGGGTCTCCCGCCTTGTTCGATCAGGACAGCGCCTGGCCAACGCCAGGTACCGTGCAGGGGGAGGAGGGGATAGGCAGAGGGGATAGGCATCACTTGACAAAATATGTAACACATGCTACATTTCGAGCAAGAGATACATATAGAGTGCTCCCTGAAACGGCTATTGAACGAAATTCAAGATGTTTTAGCTGATGCGGCGTTGCTGGAAAGGGGAGCTGCGCTATTGCTCCCGCTCGTGTATGCGGCGTTGAGCGGGATCCATCGAGGAAAACCTGATCGAAGTGGCTTTTGCCGAAGCCGCGGATTACGACGGTATCCACAAGGCGATCCTGCGCGAGCATCGGGAGGAGCGTGATATCGCCCATTCTGACGATTACGGTCAGGGTGACGATGCGCTCTGTTTGGTGTGATCAAGCGACGATAGGGCGAGCAACATCGATCGATGCCCGATATCAGGAGCACCGCATGCCTAAAAGAAATAATCAGGAATGGCTTCTTGTCTTTTACAGCGTGCCAGCCCATCCGGTAAGCGCCAGGATGAAAATATGGAGAAAGCTGGCAAAGGCCGGAGCTGTTCAACTCAAGGGAGCGGTCTATCTGCTTCCGGCCAGCGACGAGCATGAGGAGCTTCTTCAGTGGCTCATCGGCGAGGTGCGGTCCATGGGAGGAGACGGCGCATTTGTCCGGACCGCAGAGATCAGGACCATGGCTGAAGCGGACATCCGAAGTCTTTTCCTTCAGCAGACCGAGCAGGAAATCTCCAAGCTCGAGAAGGATCTCGTGGTCGTGGAGAGAAAGGTGCAAAGCTTCAGAAAAGGGACGAAACCAAAAGACGCCGGAAGTGTTGTCACTGCTCTGGGAAAGATCGTCAAGGAGTACGAAGGCATATCCCGCCGTGACTTCTTTTCCTCCCATTCAGTCGGGGCGCTGAAAAAGCGCCTTCAGGCGGCTGAGTCTGGTCTCAAGAGCGAGGGAGCGGGTTTCCGCGAAGTGACGGCGCCGATAGCGCTCAGGCGGGTTGAGGACTACCAGCGCCGCATCTGGGCGACCCGGAAGAATCCCTTTGTGGACCGGATGGCATCGGCCTGGCTCATTCAGCGGTTCATCGATGCGAAGGCAGCGTTCCGGTTCGTTGATGAGAAAGAGGTCCTGCGCCTCGGCCCGGGTATGGTCGCCTTTGATGTCCATGGCGGAGAGTTCACGCATCACGGAGAACTCTGCACATTTGAAGTGCTGGTGAAGGCCTTCGGGATCAAGGACAAGGCCGTCAGCAGAATCGCGGAGATCGTGCATGATCTCGATCTGAAGGATGACAAGTACCAGAGGCCGGAGACGACCGGCGTGGAGGACATCCTCGCAGGCATCCGCAGGACGGCGAAAGATGATGCCGACGGCCTGGAACGGGGCATGGCCGTGTTCGAGATGCTCTACCGATCCAGGTCGTGACATGGCCGACAGAAAGAGAATATCCATGCCAGGTGAACAGATCTCCTTTCGGGACGCTTTGAAGTACTGGTTCAAGCCCGGTCTCATCGGTTATCCCCGACTCCGGCGGCTACGAATGGTACGCGCTTGTCGCTTCTCTCGCAGTATTCGCCGGGATGGCGCGATTCAAGTGGGGCATGTACCGGTCATTTTCGGATCAGCGTTTGCCGGATTCCTGTGGAAGATGATCGTTTGAACATGCAATTGCAGGAACGAAGGAGGATTGAATATGCCGCCCGTACCAGGACATGTAAAATCGAGTTTGGAAAGAACAGGGAAGGAATATAAGGAGGTTCATGAGTGGCTGGATATGGACCCCGAGAACAAGGCCGCCCGACATGACATCACAAAGATACACGAATACGGCACGATGATCGAGCAGAAGTACGGCGTCGAAGCGCGGCAGGAATATATCAGGCATCTTCACGACGATATGAAGGCCAAGTTCAGCCATCTGCAGCATGATTTTGAGAAACAGATAGCCGATACGCTCGATTATTTCGGGGTGAAGTAACCGGAGGGAGGGCGAGGCAATGGGTTACGCGATAGAGAAGATAGATATCGATGTACTGCGGACAGCAGGGATGTCCGAGGAAGACATTACGCATAGTGTTCAGGTGGCTGAAAAGGCCCTCGAAATTGCCGGGCGCATCCACAACAACGAGATCGACCAGGAACTGGTGGGGAAGGGCGCGCTCTTTCATGACCTCGGCAAGGCAAAGACGCATGAGATGGAGCACGGCAAGATCGGGGCGGAGCTTGGCTGCAGGTTGGGGCTGTCCCGGGAAATATGCGACATCATGGAAAAGCACATCCGGGGCGGATTAACAGAGTCTGAGGCCAGGGAGCTGGGTTTACCCGTCAAGGACTACACCCTGAGCCGGCTGGAAGAGCGGATCGTGATCTATGCTGACCGGCTGGTTGACATCATCTATGACGGGATAGCAGCGGTCAAGGCAGAGCGGGATGCCGAAGACCGATTTGAAGAGATACTCCGGGCTTATCCGAAATACGGCAAGAACGAGGTCACGCTCACGCGGTATCTTGGTTATCACCGCGAGATCCAGGGATTGATGAAGCAAACCTAAAGGAGCGTGCCACATGAAAAGGACGATCACGCGATCAATGCCGCCGAGTGGATCGTGTACGATGCGCTCTATGCCTACTGTCAGGAGATGGTCGCGAAAGGGAAGTCCCATGGCGCATTCGCGGCGTGATGTGTTGTTCCTTTTTGCCGCGCGGAGCACGCGGCTCTTTGCCTATGGCGCGATCTCGGTCGTACTCGCCCTCTATCTCCATGCCGCAGGCCTCTCGGGCGCCGAGATAGGCCTTCTTTTCACGCTGACCCTTGCAGGCGACGCCGGCATCTCGCTGTGGATCACGACCGCTGCGGACCGGATCGGGAGGAGGAAGATGCTGCTCCTCGGCGCGGGGCTCATGATCGCCGCCGGCATCGCGTTCAGTCTGACCAACAACATCGTTGTGCTGATGATCGCGGGCATCATCGGCGTCATAAGCCCGAGCGGGAACGAGATCGGCCCGTTCCTTTCCCTGGAACAGGCGGCCCTTTCACAGCTTCTTCCCGCCGAGAACCGCACCAGGGCCTTCGGATGGTACAACCTCGCCGGCTCGCTGGCGACGGCCTGCGGCGCGCTGACAGGGGGAGGCCTGTCCAGCGGTCTGCAGCATGCGGGCCTTTCCGAACTGGCGTCCTATCGTGCCGTGCTTCAGCTCTATGCGCTGTGCGGATTCGGCCTTGTCGCCCTGTTCCTCATGCTCTCGCCGGAAGTGGAGACCGAGGTCGCGCCGGCGCAGCAGCGTCTGTTCGGCCTCCACAGGTCAAAAGGGGTAGTTCTGCGTCTTTCCGCCCTGTTCAGCCTTGATGCGTTTGCCGGCGGATTCGTGATCCAAAGCATGGTCGCCTACTGGTTCCACGTCAAGTTCGGGCTCGACGCGGGCCTTCTGGGAGGGATCTTCTTCGGAGCCAATGTCCTTGCAGGGGTGTCGGCGCTCCTTGCAGCACGGATCGCGGCGCGGATCGGCCTGATCAACACCATGGTCTTCACCCACATACCGTCGAATGTGCTCTTGTGTCTCGTCCCGTTCATGCCCGGCCCGGGATGGGCTGTGGCGGTGCTGATGCTTCGCTTCAGCATCTCACAGATGGACGTGCCCACGCGCCAGTCCTACACCATGGCCGTGGTAGCCCCGGACGAGCGGTCTGCCGCTTCGGGGATAACGACCATAGCCCGTTCGCTGGGTGCGGCGGTCTCGCCTTCCCTGGCGGGGGTCCTGCTTGCCAGCCCGGCGCTCCTGGCCGCGCCCTTTCTGGTCGCGGGGGGCCTCAAGATCGTCTATGACCTGCTGTTGTACAAGAGTTTCCGGGATGCAGATATTCGGTGAGCCTGCTGATGATTCGGTTCAGCGTGCGGCAAGGATGCCGTCAATGTCCGCGGCGATCTCTTTCCCGATGCCGGGCCGGAATCCGGGGTAGGTGGTCCTGATGAGGTGGCTGCGGTCAATAATGACGGTCGCGGGAATGCGTGTGATACCATAGGCCTTGTACGCGCTGCCGTCGTCAATGAGCAGCCGATAGGTCATGCCGTGCTTGCCGGCGAATGCCTTTACCCGTGCCGTTGCATCGCTTTCCTTGTTCACGCTGATACCGATGACGACGACGCCTTTGTCTTGATACGCGCGATGGAGCGCTTCAAGCTCCGTCATTGCGTCCTTGCAGGGGCCGCACCAGGTTGCCCAGAAATCGAGCACGATCGCCTTGCCGGAGAAGTCTGTGAGCGCTACGGGGCTGCTCTCGGTGTCCCTGAGGGAGAATGCCGGTGCCGGATTGCCGGGGATCGCCGGCTGCTGCGACCCTGTCTGGGTGCAGCCGAGCAGGAGGATCAGTGCGGAAAGGAAAATGGTTCTTCCGGTTGATCTGTATCGAAGGTTCATGGTTAACCATATACCACGGGGAAAAAAAGACAAGCACATCGACTGCCGCGAATTCAATTGCATTTCCTTGCATCACTCGGTAGAATTCCCCAATGCTTTTTCAATGGACATACGGCTTCCTCCTCTCCGCTATCCTGCTCCTGACTGGATGCGGTGCCGGCTATCGTATCGGCGCTGCTGATCCGGGGGACAGCACGCTCGCGGCCAACGGGGATCCCGCTGCACTGGAGACCGGCGGTCCGGCCGATCCTGCGGCCATGCAGAACGGGAACAATGGCGCTGATGCTCCGGCTATCGACGCGGTAACAGCCGCGGACGGCGTTGTGGAGAGCGATGATGATGGCACGGCCGAGGAAGGTCCGCTCGATACTGCGCTGGAACTGGTCGAATCTGCCCGCGAACTCTGGGCCGGCGGCGACCGCGATCGCGCCATGGAAGCCCTTGACCAGGCCTATTCAGGGCTGTTGAACGCGCCGGTAGACGGTAACGACAAGGAGCTTCAGCAGCAGAAGGACGACCTCCGGTTCATGATCTCAAAGCGCCTGACGGAGATCTACTCCACGCGCTATACCACGGCGAACGGTACGCACAAGGCGATACCGATCGTGGTGAACGAGCATGTGGAACGGGAGATCCGGTTGTTCCAGACGCTGGAAAGGGATTTCTTCCTGGAATCCTACCAGCGGTCAGGCAGATACCGCGACATGATCCTCAAGATGCTCCGTGAGGCAGGAGTGCCCGAGGACATCGCCTGGCTGCCGCTCATTGAGAGCGGCTTCAAGGTGCGGGCGCTCTCGCGGGCGCGGGCGCTGGGACTCTGGCAGTTCATCCCGTCCACAGGATACAAGTTCGGCCTGAAGCGTACGGATTGGGTCGATGAACGCCTGGACCCGGAAAAGGCGACTGCGGCGGCCATTGCCTATTTGAAGGAACTGCACCAGATGTTCGGTGACTGGGCCACGGTGCTTGCCGCATACAACTGCGGTGAGGGCGCGGTACTCCGGGCCATCCGCACGCAGAAGGTAAACTACCTGGATAATTTCTGGGATCTCTACGAGCGTCTGCCGCGCGAGACCGCGCGGTATTACCCGCGGTTCCTGGCGACCATTGCGATCATCAAGGAACCGGAGAAATACGGATTCACACTCGGCGAGCTTGAACGTCCCGTCCCATTTGAGGTCGTTCCCATTTCCAAGCCGGTAAACCTGCAAAAACTGGCGGAGAAGATCGACTGTTCCGTCGAGGACCTGTCAGCGCTCAATCCCGAGCTGCGCTATCTGGCGACGCCGGGCGCTTCCTACGATCTCAAGGTCCCGGTCGGGAAGGCAGCGCTCACCATCGCATCGGTAGACGCCCTTCCCAAGTACTCGCCGCCCAAGCCCGCCTATGTTGTTCATCGGGTAAGGCGGGGAGAGACGCTCTCGACAATTGCCCACCGCTATCGCACCAGTGTCCAGCGCATTATGGACGCGAACAACCTCCGTTCGGGCCGCATGATCCGCGCGGGCAGGAAGCTCAAGATCCCCCTTACGCACGCGTCATAATAATCTCCAGGACATTCAACGCGGTTTTGCGCAGAACTTACGATGATTTCCTGTGAAAGCGCTTACAGCATTCACCAGGACAGGATCATCATCTTGTGTCGGTGTTGAGGATCCCTTTTTTTGCAGATCACGCATATTCTCCTGCGGCATGGGCTGAGGCCCAGGCCCAGTGCAGGTTATATCCTCCCAGCTCTCCTGTCACATCCATCACCTCTCCGATAAAGTAAAGCCCCGGCACTTTTTTTGCTTCCATGGTCTTTGATGACAGCTCATCGGTATGCACGCCGCCTGCGGTAACTTCCGCGATCCTGTATCCCTCGGTTCCCGCCGGTATGATCTTCCAGTTATGGAGACGGTCGGCAAGTTCCCGCAGATCCTTGTTCGAGCATTCGGTGATCGGCCATGCCGCGAACGATGGGTCGAGCCAGGTCTGGACGAACCGTTTTGGAAGCAATTGACCAAGAAAATTTCCTACAGCCATGCGGCTTTGGCGCTTATCCTGAAAGCGCTCGTAAATATCCCGGTCCGGAAGAAGGTTGATGTTCACCGGTGCGTTCGGTTCCCAGTAGAGCGATGCCTGGAGCACTGCAGGACCGCTCAGCCCCTTGTGCGTGAACAGTATATTGCCCCGATAGGTCTTGCCCCCGCAGGCAACGGAAGCGTCCAGGGAAATACCCGCGCATTCTCTGAACCGTTTTTGCGCCGGGCCGGGGAAAAGCAGTGGCACGAGCGCGGGCCGGGGAGGAACCAGCTCAAGGCCGAATTGCCGGGCGATCTCATGGCCAAATGAGCTTGCACCGAGGTTTTCATAGGACAGACCTCCGGTGGCGATGACAAGCGACCGTGATTGAAACGCGCCCTTTCCGGTTGTGACCGTGAAACCCCCTTCTTGAACAATACGATGAACAGGACAGTCGAGATTGATCACAACGCCTGCGGAAGTGCATTCCCGTTCAAGCATGGCGATAATATCCTTTGCACTATCCCGGCAGAACATCTGACCCGCCTCTTTTTCATAGTAGGCGATATGGTGCAGGGCAACGAGTGACAGCATGTCCCGGGGCGTGAACCGGGCAAGGGCTGATTTGCAGAAATTGGGATTTCTGGATCGATAATGCTCTGCCGCAGCGTTCAGGTTCGTAAAGTTGCATCGACCCCCTCCTGAGATCCGCACCTTGGACCCTGTGCGGCTGGCATGATCCAGCACCAGCACGGACCGGCCCCGTCCGGCGCAAAGAGCGGCACAGAACATCCCGGCTGCGCCGGCGCCGATGATGATAACGTCGCTTTTCTCATCTGCCTTCATGCCGCTCCTCCTGGGTCTGGTCAACCTACCGCTAACGAGCAGTATCATAGCCCTTTCGGCAACCCTTGACAAGGCACCCGTTGACAGAAGTTGACCGGAGACTGTCAGGTTACGCAGAAATATGGTATTATAGAATCCATACATCATATCCAGGAGGACGTTATGGCTTTTGAATGGACCACGGATCTTGCCACGGGTAATTCGGATATCGACAGACAGCACCAGGAGATGTTCAAACGTATCAACAATCTGCTCGATGCCTGCACCCAGCAGAAGGGGAAGGAAGAGATCGGGAAATTCTTGGGTTTTCTCGAGGATTATGTGGTAGAGCATTTTAATGCCGAGGAAAAAGTCATGACCGAACGTCACTATCCCGGTCTTGCCGCTCACAAGCAGGAGCATGAGCATTTCAAGCAGAGGATCGCCACGATCAAGAAGGAGTTCGTGGAATTCGGTGCGACCATCCATGTGGTCTTGCTGGCGATCCGGACCGCAGGCGACTGGCTGATCTCGCATATTCGAAAGACTGATAAGGCAATGGGCGCTTTTCTCAAGGGCGCATAAGCAGGTCCCTGCAGTGTTCCAGAACGTATACCAAGCCGCTGAACAGGTTCTGTTCCGCGGCTTTTTCATTCAGCCCGAAATTCTCCATCATCTCGTTGCTTCGATCGGCCTTTTATGCTACCGTAGCCGCGTGACCCCTGCTGAACCTGCGTTGGCAAGCGATGAGGAGGTTGAATCATGTTCGTTCCCTGCATGAGAACTAAGTTTCAGACAGCCACGTTGTTCCTGCTCCTGGCTGCAGTCACAGGATGCGCTCCCTCGGTCATGTTCCAGCAGATCCAGCCGGGCCATCTGGGGGCCGGCCGCGACCTCGGCATTGCGGTCAGCGCGCCGGATTTCGAGGTCAACCTGGACCTTGCGGGCTTGCGGGAACTCGCCGCGGTCAGAAAGAAGAACTCCCAGAACCAGGGAACTCCTGCGGATACCGAGCTTTTCGCTCCCCTGGTGGAGCGTGAGATGATGAAGAATATCACGGCCAATCCGGTCATCCGGCTGTCGACCTCGATCACCCACACGATCGCGGTCTCAGGCGCGCTCTATGTTCGCGATATCACGACCATACAGAAGGACGAGATCAAGCTCGAGAACCGGGTCGTTGACGTACGGGAGACCGCCACGGTGGACCGGGTGTTCGAACTGACATTGAACTATCAGGTCATATCAGCCGCCACGGGGACCACGATATTCTCGGGAAAGCAGGAGGGCGTGCGATCGCAACGCGGCCAGGGAAAGACCGCGCAGGAGGCGGTCGAACGGTTCGAACCCTGGGAAGATGTGCTCGAAAGTCTTATTGCGCAGGAATCCGGAAAGATGCTGAGCAAGGTCCTTCCCCGCCAGGTCACGGTCACGCGCAAGCTCAAGGAAGGCTCGTCAAAGGCGCTCCGGGCGTCGGTCGAGGTTGCAGTAAAGGAAGGGCTGGATCGCGCGTGGCCCCTCTGGCAAGCGATCAAGGACAGCGGTGAACAGCTAGCTCCTGCCGACAGGTCCGCTCTATTCCACAACATGGGGGTCTATTATGAATCCAAGGATGATCTGGTCAACGCCCGGCTGTTCTTCGAACAATGCCTGGCTGCACAGGATGAGGAGTTGTGCCGCAAAGGTCAGGAACGGATAAAGAGCAGGGAAGAGGCTTTGGACACAGTAAGATAACCCAGGCCAAGAAGTCTAGACGAAGGGATTTTTGTTTGCATATCCGGGTGGTGCGGCCATGCAGGATCGCGTCCGCGCGGTCTGCAACTATTTTGGGAATCCCGCATCTGCAAGTGCCCGCAAGGGGCCGGTGCTTCTGAGCACTTCCAGCTGCTCCTTATCACGCACAAAGAACGAGCCGGCATAGGCCAGTGAATTGAGCGATATGCCTTCCACATGTTCCCGGGAGCGCGGGACCAGCAGCATCCATGTTCGCGTCACGATCATGCAGTAGGGCAGCGACTGGCGGGTCAGTTCTCCGGGGACCGGCGGTTCGATCCCGACGCGTCCGAGCAGATGTCCGTAGAGATCGTAGGAGCGTTCCGCAGCTTCCCGGGCATCCTGCCACAGTGAACGATCAATCCAGCTGAAGGCATGTTTGAAAGAAAAGGCGGGTATCGATCCGATCCCGTCCCGGTCGATTACTGCATCCCGCAGCAGCGGCTCCATGGGCACCGCAGGGCCCTGGGGATCCAGGGGGAGCGGAACGAACTGCAAATGCTTATGCTCCTGGCTTGCCCCGCCTTCCGGCCCGCCGTTGTAAAATCCCAGCCCGTCATATTCCGCCATGCAGACCCAGAGGGCTTCGAAGTCCCGGACCGTCAGCAATGTTTCCTGATGCTCGAACCGGCGCGTGATGATCAGCAGATGATGCTCGACCACGTTGAACTTGTTCAGGACGGCGATGTGGCTGTCGGTCACGTCAGACACGACCAGGTCGGTTTCGGGAGGGAGAAAGGGGTTGACCTTCAGGCCGGCGCGTTCGGCCTTGCTCTGCTCTTTCCGTGCCTCATCTTTGCGGCGCAGGCCGGCAAGGACCCGGACGAGGAACCGGACTCCCTGATCATTGATCACCGCATGGTCCGTGGGAATTGGTAAAAGCACGCCGCTTGCCAGCGCGCGTTCAGTTGTCCGGAGCAAATGGTCCCGGAGGGTCCCTTTTTGCAAGAGTGTCATAGAGAGTGATCACTTACCATTCGGCAGGATTATACCATATCCGAAGGACAGGGTTCATTGTCAAAAAAGACCGTTGCAAAGTCGGTATGTGCATTCCGTTCCTGCTCTTGCCGCGTGAGGAAGCGCTTGCCCAGAAACCTTCGCCCGGGGTATCATGCACAGGCGGTAAGGAGAAAGCGCATGATCGATCTCGCGAAAACAACAGATGAAAAACTCATCGAACTTCTGTACACCGAAGGAGACAGGCTTTCTCGGACGGTCGTGGAGGAGATCACCGGGCGGCAGGGCATGGTGACGCGTCTGGCGGGGATAGTTTCCGATCCATGTAACTGGAACGAACCGCTGCCCGCGTGGTGGGCGCCTGTGCACGCTGTTTACGCCCTGGGCGCGATCGGCACGGCTGATACCGTGCTTCCGCTCTGCCGCGCACTGCGGTATGCCGAGGCCTGCGAGAACGACTGGGTCACCGAGGACCTTCCTTCCATCTTCGGCCGCATCGGGAACGCTGCGTCAAAGCTTATTCAGACCATGGCCTTTGACCGGACCTCCGGGTGGCTGGTCCGCACGATCTGTCTCGAAGGCCTGGCGGCCATGACCCTTCGCGATCCTTCTTCGCAGGCAAAGGTCTTCAGCCTTGTGCATGCCGTCTTTGTCGATCCCGGCGAGGACCTGACGCTCCGGCAGAACGCGGGCAGCATCCTGCTCGATCTCCTGAGGCAGGAATACCGCGCTGACCTCATTGCCTTCGGTGCTCTGGAGCGGGCGAGGGCGGACAAGGACCCCTCGGTCAAGGTGTTGTTCACTGACCGGGAAGTCGAAAAGGACTTCGCGAGGGGCGTGATGGCCCGGGAGCATTATGAGCGGGACTGGCTCCGGTTCTATGAACCCGACGCGATCGCTGAACGGCAGCGGCGGTGGGACAAGGAACAGCTGGAAAAGGCCGCGCAGCCCGAACATCGCACCCCCCAGGAACTTTGCCCCCTGGCACAGGACAAGAACCATCGGAAGTGCTGTTTGGGGAAGGTGGGGCTGGCGTGAGGATCAGCCGGCAGGCCGTAAGCGATAAAGGAGCAAGCACGAGAAAAGCTCATGAATCAGATACGTGCTATTGCAGCCGGATCTGCGAACTCGAAAGGAAAGAATTGCCGTGGTACCCAATATCGATTACAGCCTCTGCCAGGGATGCGGAGGATGCGCTGAAGCTTATCCCCAGTTCTTCAAAATGCATGAGGAGAAGGCCTGGATCATTAATGCCGAAAAGTTCGATGCAGAGCGGGACAAGGGCGTTCTTCTGGTCTGTCCCTACTATGCGATCTCGATCGAAAAGGGATAGAGCGCAGTCCGGGCCTGTCCCGTTAGCTTAACTCGACGGGCATTCCTTGCCGCTGGCCTTTGTTTCCCAAAGCCGCTTTGCAATACGCTCGGTCCTCTCTCCGTTCTCAACGGTCTCCTGCCATTGCGACGGAATACCCTCGATGCCATAGCGAGCGCCGGCGATAGCTCCGGTCATGGCGCAGAGTGTGTCGTCCGTCGTACCGCCCAACTCGGCTGCGTTGAGCAGCGCGCTCTTGAAATCCTTGTTCGCCAGGACAGTGTAGATCGCCGTGGGCACAGAGTTCAGTGCCGATCCCCCGTTTCCCAACTGCTCGACAACATCCTTCTTCGAACAACCTTCTTCAAGGAACCGGAAGACCAACTTAAGCTTTTCCTGGTAGGGCGGTGAATTGGTGATCAAACGGAGCAGCGCAAGGAATTCCGAGGGGATGATCTCGCCGGATTCGGAAAGGACCGAGAGGGCGATCGCGCATGCATGAACGACCGCTCCTTCAAGCGCCAGCTCATGGCTGTGGGTGATCGACGCGCAGTGGTATGCGATATCGCGAAGGGTGCGCGGATCGTCATGGTATAGGAGGCCCACCGGAGAGACGCGGACGACCGCACCGTTCCCATAGGAGCCCTCAGGGAAGATGTCCCGGTCCAGCATGCCGAAGCCCAGCCGCCCGTTGCGCATCATGCGGAAGACCCGGGAGACCGTGTTGCCGTACCTTCGCCAGGGCTCCTGTTCGTAATATCTGATCAGGTTCTCGGTCATGTGCCAGTAATGGAACTCGCCGAGGTCGGCAAGCGACTCCGCGACCCCCAGGGACAGGACCGTATCGTCGCTGTACCGGGGAGCCAGGTCCGCGGCTTCAGCGCCTGCGGCTCCCTGCCGCCGAGCGCCGAGCGAATCGCCTACAGCTAAACCGACAAGACATCCCTTGAATTTTGAGAGTTTTCTTTCCATCACAAGAGAAAATCCTGGCAAATGCCGTGCATGAGGCTTGCGCAGGCCCGGGTGGGGCAGGAAAATAACCCGGGTCGTTGGTGCGGGGATATTATAAGAAGTTGGCTCCGGGGAAAGCAAGGGACGAAAACGGCCGGGGAGGTACAGAGCAATAGTAGATTTAGCTGACCACCTGGCTGATAAAATCATCCCTCGACATCTCAAAGAGCGATTTCGGCGGGGAGAAACGGTCACCTAGACGTTTCGCGAGATCGTCAAGTTTCTCAACGATCTCCTTTGCGCCTGCATCATCCGCGAATTTGAGCAGCCCTCCGCGGAAAGGCGGGAACCCGATTCCGAAGACCAGGGCCGCATCAAGCAGGTCAGGCCGGTCAATGATCCCTTCCTCGATACAAAGTGCGGCTTCCTTGATCATCAGCAGTATTGTCCGGTCAATGATCTCCTGATCCGGGATCGTCTTTGAATGCCCGTTCGTGGACGCGATCAGGCTGAGCACAACAGGGTCCGGACCTTTTCGCTCCCTGCCCTCGTAGCAATAGAAGCCCTTTCCATTCTTTTTCCCGTAATAGCCTTCCTTATATAACCGCTTGAGCAGGTCCGGCGGTGCCACGCGGTCGCCGAGTCCTTTGTGCAGGATGCCTGCAACCTTATAGGCGACGTCGATGCCGATCTCATCGAGGAGGACGAACGCTCCCATGGGCATGCCGAACTTCATCAGCACACTGTCGATATGATCGATGGACTCACCTTCCTCGAGCATTCTCGCTGCTTCGGTCAGGAATGGCATCAAAATGCGGTTCACCAGGAATCCCGGCCCATCGTTCACAACCACCGGGAGCTTGCCGAGTTTGACAGAGAGCGCGGATATGGCCGCCACAACAGCGGGATCGGTCTGCTTGCCCCGAACGATCTCCACGAGCGGCATCTTTTCAACAGGATTGAAGAAATGCATGCCAACTACCCGTCCGGGGCGCTGTGCCGCTGATGCAAGCTCGGTGACCGAAAGCGACGAGGTGTTTGTCGCGAAGATCGCGTCTGGCCTTGCAACGGTCTCAAAGTCGCGGAGCACTTGTTTTTTCACATCCATGTTCTCGATGACCGCTTCTATCGTCAGGTCTGCCTGCGCGAAGCCGGCAAGATCGGGACCGCCGGCGATCCGGTCCATGCCGTCCCGTGCCTGAATTGCAGTGACAATGCCTTTTTTCATCCTTTTGCGGAAGATATCATGCGCGGTCCTGAGACCTGCGCCAACAGCTTTGGTGTTCACGTCCCTGAGCCGGACGGAAAGCCCTTTTTCCGCAAGAAGCTGGGCAATACCCGCGCCCATGATCCCCGCGCCGGTGACAGCGGCATGATCGATCGAGACAGCAGAGGTTCGCGCTTCTTTCTTGAGGATCTCGCTGAGGTAATAGACATGGATAAGGTTCTTGGCAACAGGTGAGGCGATCAGTTGACCGATCAGCAGTGCTTCATGTGCATAGCCTGCCCTTTTCCCATGAATCAGGCCATGGCGTACGGCATCGAGCGCCGCAAGCGGCGCAGGATAATTGCCGCGGGTCTCTTTGCGGATCTCATTTTCAGCTTTCCTATATATAAACGAGCGGGTCAGAGGGTTGCTTTCGAGCACCTTCATCGCCAAGGGCCTGCGCGCCCTGATCTTCTTCGGCGCCGCGGTGTCAATGGCCTTTTTAGCCAAGGCAACAGCGGCAGGGAGCAGATTCTCCTTATAGGTGACCTCGTCGGCAAGGCCGATCCGCTTTGCCTTCCTTGGATATACGGATTTCCCGGTAAGGATCATGTCCAGGGAATTCGCAAGGCCGACGAGTCGGGGCAGACGCTGGGTGCCGCCGAAGCCGGGGATGATGCCGAGCTTCACCTCCGGCAGACCAAGAACGGTCCTGGGCCCGCTGCTGACGACACGATAGCGGCATGCAAGGGCCAGTTCCAGTCCTCCGCCAAGGCAGGCGCCGTTGATCGCGGCAACTGTGGGGAAGGGCAGGTCCTCGATCTTCTGCAGGACCTCCTGGCCGTTCCTGCTCAGCTCTTCGCCGAGATCGGCATCAGTGATGTTTCGGATCTCGGAAATATCAGCTCCGGCGATGAAATTGTCCGGCTTCCCGCTCCTGATAACGAGCGCCTTGATCGTTCTACTTATGGATAGATCGTCAAGAATCCGCGACAGTTCATCCATGACCGCTGTGGTGAGCTTGTTCACCTTCTCGTCAGGCAGGTCGAAGGTCAGGACGGCGATGCCGTGGCTATCTATTTCATAATGAAATGCCGACATGGTTATATCCGTTCCACGATCATCGCCCCTCCCTGGCCGCCGCCGATGCACATGGTGGCAAGTCCGGTCGCAAGATTTCTCCGCTCCATTTCCTTGAGCAGCGTGATCACGATACGCATCCCCGATGATCCCACTGGATGGCCAAGGGCGATTGCTCCGCCGTTCACGTTCATGATGTCCCTCCGGAACTCGCCGATCGGCTGCTCACCGGGAAGATGTCTCCGGAAGAACTGTTCAGATGCAGCGGCCTTTTCGCAGGCGATGACCTGGGCAGCGAATGCTTCGTTCAGTTCGATCAGCTCCATGTCTGACAGCTTCATTCCCGCCAGCTTCAGCACTTTATTTGTGGCAAATACAGGTCCGAGCCCCATGCGTGAGGGATCGTTCCCCGCAAACGCATAGGCCCTGATCCTGCCCAGGGGCTTCAGGCCCAATTCCCGGGCGCGGTCTCCGCTCATCACAAGGGCCGCGGCAGCCCCGTCGGTAATGGGCGATGAGTTTCCGGGCGTCACGGTGCCGGTCTTTCTATCAAAATAGGGCTTCAGTTTTTCCAGATCGTCCATGGTCTGGTGCTTGCGAGGCCCCACGTCCTCTTCAACTGCCTCGAACTTCGGCGGGACATAAAAGGGAGCGATCTCGTTCCTGAACTTTCCCGCTTCGTTCGCGGCCGACCATTTCTGATGGCTCCAGAGGGAGAACTCATCCTGCTCTTTTCGCGAGATAGCGAAGTCCTGTACCAGATTTTCCGCGGTCTGGCCCATATTAAAGCCCGACACCGGGTCAGTGAGCCCCAGGGTGAGCCCGACGACCGGCACAAGGTCCGGCGGCCTGATGGCCAGACCGGCGATGACCTTTTCCCAGAGGGTCTTGGACCTGCCGATGGCCGTGAATATGTCTTTCAGCCGCTTGGTGGTGTAGAACCCGAAGTTGGACATGGATTCAACGCCTGCGGTCAACACTACATCCGATAGACCGGAAACGATCTGGGCATATGCGCTCGACAGGGCCTGCATGCCGGACGCGCAGTTCCGTTGCACGCTGTAGGCGGGGATGGGCTGCGGGATCCCTGCGCGCAACGCGATCACCCGCGCGATGTTCGCGGCTTCAGCGGGCATGCCCGCATTTCCCACGATCACCTCGTCCACGATCTTGGGATCAATGCCCGTTCGAGCAACGATCTCTTTTATCACAAAGGCCCCAAGCGTGTCAGCGGTCACGTTCTTGAGAACAGTGCCGGATTTCGCGTAGGGAGTTCTTACCCCGTCTATGATGACGATGTTCTTCATCAGATCTTCTCCCTGATCCCCAGCTTCGCCCGCTCCTCGTCCCGCAGCACCCGCCGCAGGACCTTGCCGACCAGGGTCTTGGGCAGTTGGTCGCGGAACTCCACTTCCTTCGGCACTTTGAATTTCGATAGTTCCTGACGGCAGTATTCGATGATCTCATCGGGCGTTGCAGTGACACCTTCCTTGAGAACGATGTATGCCTTTATCTTCTCCCCCAGGAACTCTTCGTGAGGCACGCCCACGACAACCGCTTCCTTGACCTTGGGATGGCTGTAAAGCACCTCTTCCACCTCGCGGGGATAAACATTTTCGCCAACGGTCTTGATCATGTCCTTGATCCGGTCCACGATCATGAAATAGCCGTCCTCATCGCGCTTCGCGATGTCGCCCGTATGGAGCCAGCCGCCCCGCAGCGCCTGGGCGGTCTCTTCCGGCTTGTTCCAGTATCCCTGCATCATCTGGGGTCCCCGGACCACCAGTTCTCCGACCTCGCCCACGGCCAGTTCCCGGAGCCCGGTCTCGAGATCCATGATACGGGCATCCGTGTCAGGCCAGGGAAGTCCGATGGTGCCCGGTTTTCTTCTGCCGAAAATGGGATTGGCATGGGTCACCGGAGAGGCCTCGGACAAGCCATAGCCTTCCACGATGCGCGATTTCGTCAGTTGCTCGAACCGCTCCTGCACTTCCTTCATAAGCGGACCGGCCCCGCTGATGGCGGCCTTGATGGACGTGAGATCGTAATTATGTGTCTTCATGTAGTTCCCGATGGCGAGGTACATCGCCTGGATCCCCGGGAAGATGGTCGGCCGTTTCTTGTGGACGACCTGCAGCACCTCCTTGGTATGGAACTTGGGAAGCAGGATCAGTTCGGCCCCGATGGTGATCCCGAAGTTCATGGCCGTGGTCATGCCGTAAACGTGGAAGAAGGGGATCACCGAGAGTATGCGCTCCTCGCCTTCGTTCCGGATGGTGAGCCAGGCGCGGCATTGCGTCGCGTTCACGACCAGGTTCCGGTGGGTCAGGACCGCGCCCTTCGGAATACCGGTGGTGCCGCCGGTGTATTGCAGGATCGCGATGTCATCGGCCTTTACCACGGCAGCGGGCGCGGTGTCGTATCCTGATCTGACCAGCTGCAAAAAATCATGGATCGGAGCAATGCGCTTCACCGGCACCCACTGCTTCTCCAGCATTGCCTTGAGCGGATAGAGCAGGTTGAGCGGGAAGGGCAGGTAATCCTTGATGCCGCAGAGGACCAGGGCCTTTACCGCGACCCGGGGGAGCACCGGTGCGATGACGGGGTAGAACATGTCCACGGCTACCAGCACCTTCGCGCCGCTGTCACGGAGCTGAACCTCGAGCTCATGGGAATGGTACAGGGGATTCGTAGCGACCGCGATGGCGCCGATCCGGAGCGTTGCGTAATAGGCAATGACCATCTGCGGGATGTTCGGCAGCATAAGAGCGACACGATCGCCCTTGGATACGCCAAGGTGCATCAGTCCGTGCGCGAAACGGTTCACCAGGCGGTCGAGCTCCTGGTAGGTGATCCTGGCACCGAAGAAGGAAAGTGCCGTATGGTCAGGGAACTTTCGAGCGGTCTCGGCAAGTACGCCGCCCAGAGACAGATCAGGATACACAAGCGATCCGCTGATACCGGGTTCGTAGAAATTCACCCACGGTCGGTCGGTTCTGGTCTCCAGGGCTGTCATCGTATCCACCCCCCATTCCGAGCGCCGGCACCCACGAGGCTACCGGTGTTGATCGAAGATAAATATTGTCCTCGATATCTATTCCTAGTATAGCACAGCGCGGTCTCAAATTGCGATCAACGCAAAGTGCAAAGCCCTGCTCATCGCAGCGCCTAGGAGTCTGTCGGACTTAGCAATCTGATCCGACGACTGTTTGAACCAATTTCTAGAATCATCAGCCTTATGATCGGTTCTCTTTGATCAAATATGGTTCTGATTTGTTCTTTCTTATCGATTCAACTCAAGGTATGCAGCCTTTTTAAGTTCCAGGCGATGCAAACGAGGTCCCATTCGCCTTGTACGGCTACGAAACCGCGCAGCAGGAACTGCCGGAAGCCCATAACCGCTTTGATGATGCCGAAGACCGGTTCCACCGTGCTCTTGCGTTTGGCATAGACCTTTTTGCCTGCTTGAGTCCGGAGACGATGCTTCATCCTGGTGACCGCATCGGCATCAGGCGGCGGTGGCAACGGTTCACGGAACCGATCCAAGAGCGGCTGGTTATGCTGATCCCGGCCAAAAGCAAGGTACGGCGTAATCTTGTTCTTCTCGCAGGCACCGACGTTGGCTTCGCTGTAGAAACCGTTGTCGGTGATAATTGCATCCACCGTGCCGAGTTCTTCGGGTAATGCAGCGAGGTTTTCGATTGTCGGTTCCACTTCGCGCTTATCGTTTGTCTGTTGGGTTACATGGCTGGCGACGATCATCATGGATTCGATATCAACACCAGCCTGAGCATTGTAAGCCTGTTCAAAGCCGCCGCCGGACTTCTTCATGATCCGGGATTCGCCGTCCGTCAGGTTGACCTGGTCTTTGCCTTGGATACCGGGTTCGGGAGGTTCCGGTTTTCGGCCACGAGACTTTTTGCCGGTTTGCTGTTCTTTTTCAGCGCGCTCGGCCAGCTTTTTATCATAGGCTTCTTTTTCCTGGGCAAAACGCTCTGCGGCCCGCCGTTCGATCTCGGCTTTGGCGTTGGCTATGGCCTTGAGACGCTCGGTCCGCCGGGATAGTTCTTCCGGGATGCTAATTCCATCCGGTAGATCAGCCTGATCAGCTGCTTCGGCCTGGCGGAGAAGCTCGGCAACTTCTGCCTTGAGCTGTTCTTCGAGTTTGCATGCGTGGGCATAGCTCAGGGCTTTATGCTTCGAGGCATTTGCCTTGACCTTGGTCCCGTCAAGACTGACAGTGCCCAGCTTCAAGACCCCCGCCTGTCCGGCGATCAGGAGGATCTGGACGAACAGCGGCTTGAGCTGCGACAGAAACCGCTTCCGGAAAACGGCGATAGTGTCATGATCCGGATGCGTATTTGCAGCAATGAATCGGAAGGCAACCGAATCATAGGTGCTCCGCTCCAGTTTCCGGCTGGAGAACACCCCAGTGGCGTATCCATAGAACAGAAGGGCCAGAAGCATCTCGGGATTATATGGCTGGGAACCGCGCCCCGCATATGCGGCTTTCAAAGAGCTGAGATCGAGCTGATCCAAGATCTCGACGACGAATCGGGCCAGGTGATCTTCGGGCAGCCAGTCCTGAAGCGACGGCGGCAGCAAATAGAGTGTTGATTGATCGTAATTGATAAACTTTGCGCTCATTTCTGTTCAACCTCGCTACGTGCGATTGAATAGCTGAGCGGACTATAACATATTTGATTTAGTCGGGAAAGTCCGACAGACTCCTAGGCAGTTGATAGCATGGCTTTATTTCGTATATCGAGTGGTGCAGATTGCGTTGCAGATGACTTCCGGGGCAGGAAAAGAATGACGAGCCGAAATGATCAGCGTGATGGTCTGCGGGGCGGGCGGCCTCCGCCCGGACCCGAGCGGTGCCGGGGCGGGGGAGCGCTCTGCCGCTTTTGTTCAGCCTGTTGGCGTTCTTCGGCAGTGCGACGGATCTCCTTATGGTACATATCGTCGGTCGCCCAGCCCGTAGGGACTTTCTGGCCGATGTACGCTTCGATGGCTTCGAGGGAATAGACATACTCTTCGCAGGCAAGACTGATCGCTTTGCCCTCGGCACCGGCCCGGCCGGTCCTGCCGATGCGGTGCACATAGTCCTCGGCGTCCTGGGGAAGGTCGTAATTGATGACGTGGGTGATGCCTTCGACATGGATACCCCGGCTCGCGACATCGGTAGCCACGAGGACCGGCAGCCGGCCACCCTTGAAATCGTCGAGAAGCTTGAGGCGCTTCTTCTGAAGTATCTCCCCGGTGATCGCGGCGGCCTTCCAATTGTTCCTGATGAGGCGCTCAACGACCATTTCAGCTGCGCGGCGCGTGTTCACGAAGACGATCGCGCGCTCGGGTTTTTCCCGGGAGAGAATGCCCAGCAGCAGGGGGACCTTTTCATGCTTGCCCACGTGGTACAGGATCTGGTCAACTTTTTCCACCGTGACCTGCTCGGGAGTGATCGAGATCTTTTCCGGCAGGTTCATGAACTCGTAGGCCAGTTCCATGACCCGGTAGGAGAGCGTTGCGGAAAAGAGCATGGATTGGCGTTTGGAGTAGTCGGGGAGCTTGCGAAGCAGGTAGCGGAGGTCATCGATGAAGCCCATGTCGAACATGCGGTCCGCTTCGTCGATCACCAGGTACCGGGTTTTCTTGAGGCTGTAGACGTGCTGTTTGTAATAATCAATGAGCCTGCCCGGCGTGCCGATCAGGACATCGACTCCCTTGGACAGCGTATCGCGTTGTTTTTCGTAGTCAATGCCGCCGTACACGGCGAGGAAGCGGAAACCGGTGAATTTCCCGAGCCGCTCAGCTTCGTGGAATATCTGGTCGGCCAACTCACGCGTGGGCGCGATGATCAGCGCCTGCGGGGAATCGCCGGGGTCCACCACCGGATTGCGGGTCATGCGGGAGAAAAGGGAAATGAGGAAGGCCGCGGTCTTTCCCGTCCCGGTCTGCGACTGCGCGGCGACATCTTCGCCTCGCACGGCGCGGGGGATTACCTGCTCCTGAACCTGCGTGCAGGTCGTAAAGCCGGAATGCTCGATGCCTTGTTGTACTTCGTAGGGAAGATCAAAATCGCTGAAGTTCATGGGTCCGATCGTTGCGAAGACATTTTGTCAATGATTGTCGGCCACTACTATACCATAAATGCTGGAGACGACAAAGGGAAAAGAACAGGTGCGATCGTCATCAGCGATACAGACTGTTGACTAAAGTGACTATAAGGACAGATACGCTCCCCTATTGTTGTTCCGTTAAATGGTGTGATGTCATGCTCATTCCGTGAAAGGACGATGTGCTTCCTGCCGGAGCGCACAGCGGAGTTTGGCGGGAAAAACAGCATTTTCTCGTCTACGATCGCCAGGATCATGCGATTCGGCCGCGATGAAGTGAAAAAGCGCATAATAATTTCATGATGAAGAGAACAAGTATAATTGTGAATAATCCGCATAAAACAAAAAAATAAAGTACACATTTTAATTGGTGTTGATATAACTGTTGATAAATTGTCTAACATGAGGAAAGATAATTTTTTATTTTTTTCTGTTGACAAATTATGAACTCTTGTTGTATATTTGTCCACGAGGTGAACAGAAGTTGCTATCGAAACTCTTCTCTTCAACGAGAGCCGAACTTCTGAGCCTGTTCTTTAACAATCCGGACGAGAAGTTCTACCTCAGGGAGATCGCCCGGCATATCGGCAAGGACGCGGCCGGTATCAAGCGGGAGCTCGATACCCTGGTGAAGATCGGGCTCCTGGCCTGGGAAAAGCGGGGAGTGCAGAAGTACTACTTCGCAGACAAAGGCTCCCCGATCTTCTCGGAAATGAAAGGCCTGATCTTCAAGACCACGGGCGTGCAGGGCGCGATCAAGGCGGCGCTCACGAGGCTCAAAGGGGTGCAGGCGGCATTCATCTACGGCTCCTTTGCCAAGGGTTCGGAAAAAGAGGACAGCAATATCAACCTGATGGTGATCGGCCAGGTGAACATCACGGAACTGAACGACGTGGTGGTAGGGCTCGAAGAGAAGCTGAAACGCGAGATCGACTACCTGGCCTTTGACGAGCAGGAATACCGGAAACGGAAGGAAACGAAGGACCCCTTCATCCGGGAGATCGTGAAAGGAAAAAAGCTCATCCTGCTGGGCAAGGACGATGACGTATGAAGCGCTCCAAGAGATGGGGCTGGAGGAGCGGGCACCTGAGATCGCCGAAGTAATGGGTCTGATGATACGGGCCGAGCGCGATCTGGCAACGGCCCGGTTGCTCCAGGACAAGGACGAGGAATGGTCCTACGCCGCGGCGTATCAAGCCATGGCCCGGTCCGGGAGAGCGCTCATCATGTCCGAGGGATACCGGCCCAAGGGGCCCCGGAGCAGGGATACCCATAAGACAGTAGTGACCGCTTCGGGAGTGATCCTGGGCGATAAGTTCAAGAGCCTGATCAATAAGTTCGACCGGATGCGCAGGAAGTACCAGAACTTCATGGTCGAGAGCGTAAGCATGGTATCCCGTTATGAAGCAGGGCAGGCCATCAAGGACGCGGAAGAGCTCTTCGGGATCGTAAGTTCACGGCTGCGGGAAAAGTACTCGCAGATGTCATTGCTGAACGATGTACCTCAGCTCGTATCCAGATAAAGGCCGCTTGAATCGAATGCGGTGACCGAAAGGGGGTGGACAACAATGCCGGCGAAGAAGAAAGCTGCCAAGAAGAAGGCGAAGAAAAAGGCGAAGAAAAAGTAGTCTTTGAATACATTGCCCCGAGATGGGGAAACGCCGGGGGATCTCCCCCGGCGTCATTTAATCAATAATTCGTCCGCAGTCGAGGACGTTTTCCAGGGCTTCGCCCCTAACCTAAGCAAGGAAGGAGATCGAAACATGCCCGCAAAGAAAAAAGCCCCGGCCAAGAAGGCCAAGAAGACCACGAAGAAGAAATAGCTGTGCCGAGCCTGTCAGGACGGCCATGCTCAAAAGCCATGAATATGGTTACCACGAAGGACGTCTTCGTGGTTTTGTTTTTTTATGGGAAGAAGAAAGAGCGGTTCAGAACACCCGTCGAGCCGAACACACGTTGTGGTACGGAGACGGACGTGAACGTGCTCTTCTGTCCGGTGAGGTCTTCGCGCGGATGATCTGACCTCCCCACATTTGAAATATCCGGCCGCTTGCTCTATAATGCGGTCGGATGGCTGAATTATGGCAAGACGAAACTATGTACGGACCCCCCGCAGTCTGAAACGCACGGCCGGCAGGAAGAAACTGGTGATTGCCGCGGCCGTGGTAGCCGGGATTGCTTTGCTCTGGTCCCTGGTAATGGGAGAGATGGGGCTGGTGAAGTACTTGCGGATGAAGAACCAGGAGAATGCCCTGCGCGTCGAGATCGATCACCTGACCCAGGACAACCGCCGCCTGCTGCAGGAGGTCAAGGCGCTCAAGTACGATGCCGCGTATCTGGAGCGTCTTGCCCGGGACAAGATCGGCCTCGCCCGTCCCGGCGAGATCGTCTATTATTATGGCGATGTGGAGGTGCGGTAACTCTCCTTTTGGCGGTCTGCAGTATACTGTCGATCATTCCTCGGGTTCCAATATTCGTTTGACACCTCTTCCCCCCGCTTGTATCATTAGAGACATACTGTTCCCGTGACCAAACCATGTCTGATCATCCTCTTTCCATAGCCTTTGTCTGGCACATGCACCAGCCCTACTACAAGGACGACCTGACGGGCTCGTACATCCTGCCCTGGGTGCGCATGCACGGCATCAAGGACTACTACGACATGCCGGCCATGCTCCGGGACTTTCCCGCGGTGCACCAGACCTTCAACCTCGTTCCCTCACTGATCAAACAGATCCAGGACTACGTGGAGAACAACGCCACGGACAAGTTCCTGGACCTGACGATCAAGCCCGCGGAGAGCCTGACGCAGGAAGAGAAGCTATTCCTGCTCAAGAACTCATTCATGGCGAACTGGGACACCATGATCAGGCCCTACCAGGCCTACTGGATGCTGCTCGATCGCCGGGGGAGGAGCGTGTCACCCCGGGACTTGGAGAGCGCCACGCGCTATTTCACGGTCCAGGACTACCGGGACCTGCAGGTGTGGTTCAACCTCACCTGGTTCGATCCTCTTTTCAAACAGGGAGATCCGCTCGTAAAGGGGCTGATCGAGAAGGGAAGCGGTTTCACCGAGGAGGAAAAATTGCTCCTGGTGAAGAAACAGCGCGAAGTGATGGGCCTGATCATCCCCGAGTACCGCCACCTGGCGGCGTTGGGAACGATCGAGCTCACGACCACTCCTTTTTACCATCCCATCATGCCCTTGTTGTTCGATACGGATCTGGCCAAGGTCGCTGAACCGAACATCAGTCTGCCTCAGAACCGGTTCTGCCATCCCGAGGATGTGCGCGTGCAGGTGGAGCGCGCCCTGGCCTATCATGAGAGATTCTTCGGATCCCGGCCCACGGGCATGTGGCCTTCCGAGGGCTCTGTTGCCGAGGAGATCATCCCGCTCCTGGCCGATGCGGGCATCAAATGGATCGGCACTGACGAGGGTGTTCTTGCCCGTTCCCTGGGCGTAACGATCGAACGGGACTTCGGCGGGGTCATGAAGCATCCGGACCTGCTCTGCAAACCCTACCGCGCGGGCAAAGGCGACAAGAACCTATCAGTGATATTCCGCGACCACACCCTGTCTGACCTCGTGGGTTTCGTCTATTCCAAGTGGGATTACAAGAACGCGGTGAACGACCTCATCGAGCGGCTGCACCGCATCCGGAAAGGCGTGGGGAACACGCCGCACCTGGTCTCTATCATCCTGGACGGCGAGAACGCCTGGGAGTACTACCAGAACGACGGACGGGATTTCTTTCTCGCGCTTTACGAGCGGCTGAGCAGGGAGCAGGGGCTCAAATGCGTTACCGTGGGCGAGTATCTGAAGGACCATCCGCCCGCGGACGGGATCGACCGGTTGCACGCGGGCTCCTGGATCTCGGCGAACTACCGCGTCTGGATCGGTCACGAGGAGGACAACCGGGCCTGGGACCTCCTGGGCCAGACCCGCGACGCGCTGGTGCAGTTCGCCAACAGCAACGGCGACGCCGGGGCGGTCGAGCAGGCCTGGGAGGAGATCTACATCGCAGAGGGCAGTGATTGGTGCTGGTGGTACGGGGACGACCATTTTTCCGAGAACGACCAGGAGTTCGACCTTCTGTTCCGGACGCACCTCATGAACGTCTACCGGATCATCGGCCTCGACGTGCCTGACGAACTGCACATCCCGATCCTGCGCGAGGACCGGGAAGCGCGGCCCACGGTGGAGCTGACCGCCCTGATCTCTCCGTCCATCGACGGCCAGGTCACCAACTATTTCGAATGGCTCTCCGCGGGCTACTACGACGTTGCGCGCGGCGGCGGCGCCATGCACCGGGGCGACAGCATCATCAGCCATATCTATTACGGTTTCGACCTTCGCAACCTTTTCCTCCGGCTGGACCCGAGCCAGAGCCTGCAGGACGACAAGGTGGCGGACCTGACGTTCTATGTAAACTTCCTGTCGCCAAAGGGACTGGACGCGGAGATCCGGCTCGCGCCGCAACAGCGCAGGGTGACCGCAGCCCTGTTCCGGGGAAGGAACGGCGAGCGCAGCCGGGTCGCGGCACTCGACATGATCTCCGCCAACGAGATAATCGAACTGGCGATCCCCTTTGAATCGCTCGGTGTGAAGCCGGGCAGCGGCGTCCATTTCTTTGTCACCGTGGAGCGAAAGGGTTCCGAAGTGGAAAAATGGCCCTTCCGCGGCTTCATTCAGGTGACCGTACCGAACGACGATTTTGAAGCCACCATGTGGCAGGTCTAGGCAACTGCTCTTCCCGCATCCATCCCGAAGTCACCTTCACTGTGACGCGCCATGAACGTTCTTATCATCAGCACCAACCGGAACCGCTTTCCCATGCCCGTGATGCCCATCGGTGCGTGTCTTGTCGCTGAATCTGCCGAGCGGATGGGACACCGCGTCGCTTTCCTTGACATGATGTTCCTGCAGGATCCGCTGGGATCGGTCACCGCGGCGATCAAAGAGACCCGGCCCGACGTGATCGGCATTTCGGTCAGGAACATTGACAATAACGACCGTGCCGGCCCGGTCTTTTTCATTGATGCCTTGCGCCCTCTCATGGCCGCGATTCGGCGGGAAACGGACGCCGTGACGATCCTCGGCGGAGCAGCAGTATCGGTCATGCCCGGCGAGATCCTCGAAGCGACAGGAGCGGACGCCGCGGCAACGGGCGACGGTGAGATGCTCTTTCCGCAACTGCTGGACCGCATCTCGACGAACAGGTCCTATGATGATCTGCCCGGCGTAGTCGTTCCGGGGGGCTCGCCGGTGCATCATGCTCCGCGCAGCCCAGCGGGACTGGGCAGCGAGTGCCTCGCGCCCGCTTACTCCCGATGGATCGATGTGCGGGCCTATCAGGAACAGATGGCGACCGCGCCGGTCCAGAGCAAGCAGGGCTGCCCGTTCCAGTGCGTGTACTGCACCTATCGGAAGATCGAGGGAAGGACCTTTCGCACTGCCGATCCCGCTGCTGTGGCCGACCGGGTCGCGGAGCTTGCAGCACGCGGGACCAGGGATATCGAATTTGTGGACAGCGTGTTCAACGCACCGGCAGACCATGCGATGGAGGTCTGTGAAGTCCTGGCGCGTACGCGGCACAAGGCGCGGATCCAGAGCCTGGAGCTGAATCCCACGTTCTTCAACGACGGCCTTCTCACGACCATGGAGCGGGCGGGCTTTGTCGGATACGGCCTGACGGTCGAGAGTGCTTCGGACCCGGTGCTCGCGGGGCTCAGGAAAGGATTCACCGCTGCCGAAGTACAGAATGCGGCAGATATTGTTAGAAGGCACAAGCTGCCCTGCGCGTGGATATTTTTACTCGGCGGGCCGGGAGAGACGCAGGAAACCGTTCGCGAGACGCTCAGGTTCGCCGAACGGTCCATCCGAAAAAGCGATGTGGTATTCTTCAACATCGGTATCCGTATCTATCCCGCCACCGGACTGGACAATATCGCTCGCAGCCAGGGGCTTCTTGACCTGCAGCGCGAAGATATGCTCGCACCGGTGTTCTATCTTTCTCCTGAGGTGGATGGCGGCTGGCTTGTTTCCGAGGTGCGGGGATTCATGGCCGGTCACATGAATGTGATCAATGCAGACACGCTGAGCCTGCCGATCTTGCCGATGGTCAACCGCGCAGGGTTCCGGCTGGGATTACGTCCGCCGCTGTGGAAACATACTCGGTTCATCCGGCGAGGGCTGCGCATGGCGGGCATGGATGTGTGAATGAAAACAAGAGCATCTTACCGCAGAGGACGCAGAGAAAAGCCAATGTAAGATCTTCTGTGAGGAGAGCAGCTCGCTTTTTTAGATAAAAAGCGGGCAGCGTGGCGGTTGTGCACACTTGGTTTCGGCCAGGATCGAAGAGTCAGCGGTTAACCAAGTTTGGGAAATAAATGAGGAAAGAATAGATGGTCGAGAGCACGAGAGCGTACATCGCATCCGTCGCCACTGCAGTGCCGGAATACTCGGCTGACCAGCAGTTTGCCGAGGAATTCATGAAAAAACACTATGGCCCCCGTCTGAACCGGCGGAGCATGGGTCTGATCAGCACGGTCTTTTCCCATCCCAGCATCCGAAAGCGCCACTTTGCTTTTGATGATCCGGCAAGACTAGTGCAGGAAACGCCTGACGAGCGTGTTGCCCGGTTCACGGAACGGTCGATCGAACTTGCCGTCAGTGCCATCAGGAATGCGCTGGACAAAGCCCGAGTCACCGTGCATGATGTCCGCGGACTGGTCGTGAACACCTGTACCGGCTACATATGTCCGGGAATAGCGACCTATCTGGTCGAGCGATTGGGGCTGGCACGGGACATCCGGCTTTACGACCTTGTGGGGAGCGGATGCGGCGGTGCTATCCCCAATCTCCAGGTGGCGGAGTCGCTGCTCCCTAGGGCTCCTGAAGGCGTGGTTGTGAGCGTTTCCGTGGAGATCTGCAGCGCGACCTTTGAGATGGACAATGACCTGAGCCTTATCCTGTCGAACGCGCTCTTCGGCGACGGAGCTGCCGCTGCCGTGCTCTGGACCAGGCCCGAGGGACTGGAGATCGCCGGCACCGGGGCATGGTACGCTCCCGAGCATCGCGAGGCCATCCGGTTCGTGCACAAGGAAGGGAGGCTCCGCAATCAGCTATCACTCCGGCTCCCTGAACTCGTGGCGGCGGCGGCATCGGCGGTCAGCCGAGACGTCCTGGGCCATGCATCAGTCGAGGCGGCCGCGGTGTCCCACTGGGCCCTCCACACAGGAGGTGAAAAGATCCTCAACGCTGTGCGCGACGAGCTCAAGATACCCGAGGACAGGCTTTGGGCGAGCCGCAAGGTCCTGGGCGAATATGGGAATATGTCGTCGCCAACGGTCTGGTTCGTGCTGGAGGAGATACTAAAGCGCGGCATGGGAGCAGGCGAGACCTGTCTCATGCTTGCCTACGGCGCGGGCATGTCGGCACACGGTGCCCTGCTCAGGAAAAAATGAGTGGTCAACACTCTGATAGTCACAGAAAAGACCGCAAAGTATGTATTTGAGATCGCCAGGCGCTTCCTGTTCTTGAAGAGCCGCATGGACCGTGGCACCTGCACCAGGCATGGAAAGGGCTTCTGATCCGGCGCGCACAGCTGACCGGCCACGCGATTCCCTTTGTGACGGTAAAACAACATCGCAGGCTCGGGCCGATCGCAGCCTTCCTGGCGATAGCGGGTTATCTTGCCGGTATCTCCCTGGTCCTTTTTGATAAGGGATCTGTTTATGAATACCCCCTGCACCTCGCTGTCGGGAGCGCGATGCTGGCTTCCCTCGTGACCACGGTGGTCCTCTCTCGAATGATCAAAGGGACCTTGCAATCGATCCGGACCTGGCACTTCCGGTTCGGCATTGTCACCCTTGGTCTCTTGATCATCGAGGCGATCCTCGGTCTCGATATCCTGCTCTGAATCCCTTCAAGTCAGAATAACTATCTATAAATCCTTCAAATAACCCCATATTTCCTTGACAACATAGGCTGTTTTTGTATAATAACTAGCTGCTTTTTCTGTTTCCAAATATCATTTCACCGAGGGCAATCATTTGACATTTCAGGAGCTTATACTGACGCTCCAGGACTACTGGGCTTCCAAGGGCTGCGTGATCCATCAGCCCTATGACCTGGAGGTCGGCGCGGGAACGTTCCATCCCGCAACGTTCCTGCGCGTGCTCGGGCCCGAGCCCTGGAGCACCGCCTATGTCCAGCCCTCCCGCAGGCCGACCGACGGCCGCTACGGCGAGAACCCCAACCGTTTGCAGCACTACTACCAGTTCCAGGTCATCCTGAAGCCCCATCCGCAGAACGTCCAGGAACTCTACCTCGAAAGCCTCCAGAAGCTTGGCATCAACCCCCTGAAGCACGATATCCGGTTCGTTGAGGACGATTGGGAGTCTCCGACTCTCGGCGCCTGGGGCCTGGGTTGGGAGGTCTGGCTGAACGGCATGGAAGTGACCCAGTTCACCTATTTTCAGCAGGTGGGCGGCATTGATCTCAAGCCGGTCTCGGCAGAGCTTACCTACGGTATCGAGCGGCTTGCCATGTATCTTCAGGGCGTCAACAATGTGTACGATCTCGCCTGGACCAAGGACGTGAAGTACGGCGACGTGCATCATGAGACCGAGGTGCAGTTCTCGAAATACAACTTCGAACTGTCTGACCGGGAGATGCTCTTCCGGCAGTTCGAGTCCTATGAAAAAGAATGCGAGAAACTGATCAAGGCGGGAGTGGTCTATCCTGCCTATGATTACTGCCTCAAGTGTTCGCACACCTTTAACCTTCTGGACGCGGCCGGCGCCATCAGCGTGACCGAGCGCACGGGCTACATCGGACGGGTGCGGAAACTCGCGCGGCTCTGCGCCCATGCCTATCTGGCGGACCGGGAAGCGAAGGGGTTTCCGATGCTGAAGCGCTAGGCGCTTCAGCATGAATGCGGAGTGCGGAATTCGGAATGCGGAGTTAACGACAAAAGCTTGTTTCGCGCGGAGACGCCGAGCTCGCAGAGGAAGGCAAAGGACCAAGTAAAAGGGAAGTTTTTTTGAAGTAGTTTTTCTCTGCGTACTCTGCGCCCCTGCGCGAAAAATGGTTTTTGAATTTGTTTTGTTGGTTCATCCGTGGTTAAGAAGCAGTTGACTTCATCTGCGTTAATCTGTGGTTGATAAGCAGTCGCTTTTATCGAGGTTATTTTGGCGAAAGAGTTCTTCTTAGAGATCGGCACCGAAGAGATCCCGTCGCGGTTCATCCAGCCTGCGCTGGAGAAGATGAAGGAGCTGTTCGTTCAGCTCCTGGCCAACGGCCGGATTGCGTCGGAAGGCGACGTCCGGGTCTTCGGCACGCCGCGCAGGCTGATCCTTACTGCCTCGGCGCTCGACGAGTCGCAGGCCGATGAATGCCGCGAGGTGGTCGGTCCGCCAAAGAAGATCGCCTATGATGCTGAGGGGAAGCCGACAAAGGCCGCGACGGTGTTCGCTGAAAAGAACAAGATCGCGATCGAGGCGCTTACCTTCAAGACCACGGACAAGGGCGAGTACGTTGTGGCGCGGATCGATGAAAAAGGCGGGGACACGCTTCTTTGGCTCGCTCAATCCATGCCCGGGTATATCCTTTCGATCCCCTTCCCCAAGTCCATGCGCTGGATGGACAAGGACATACGCTTCGCCCGGCCGATCCACTGGGTCGCCTGCATTTATGGCGGCGAGACCGTTGCCTTTGATCTGGGCGGCATCAAGAGCAGCAACCTTTCACGGGGCCATCGGTTCATGAGCCCCGGCGCGTTCCTGGTGAAGGATTTCAAGTCCTACCAGTCCCAGGCAGAACCGAACTATATTGTCATCGATCCCGAGGTGCGGAAGCAGCGCATTGTGAAGCAGACCGCGGACCTGGCCACAGAGAAGGGCGGCAAGGTGCTCGAGGACGCCGGCCTGGTGGACGAGGTCGCGAACCTGGTGGAATATCCGGTCCCGGTCATGGGGACCTTCAGCAAGGACTTCCTGCGCGTTCCCAAGGAAGTGCTGATCACGGCCATGCGCGAGCATCAGCGTTACTTCAGCGTGGTGGACAACCGGGGCGAGCTGCTTCCCTGCTTCATCACGATCAGCAACACCCGGGCCGAGGACATGGAAGTGGTCCGGGCCGGGAACGAACGGGTGCTGACGGCCCGTCTTTCCGACGCGGCCTACTTCTTTGACCATGACATCCAGGTGAAGCTCGCTGACCGCGTCGAGGGGCTCAAAAAAGTCACCTACCAGGAAAAGCTCGGGTCGGTCCATGACAAGATCGATCGGGTGAAGAAGCTTTCAATCTACGTTGCCGGGTTGTTCGGCGCTGACGCGAATGCTGCCGAACGGGCAGCCCATCTTTCCAAGGCCGACCTGACCACGGGCGTGGTGGGAGAATTCCCCAAGCTCCAGGGCGTGATGGGCAGGCACTACGCGCTGCTGACCGGTGAAAGTCCGCTGGTCGCGGACGCAATTGCTGAACACTACATGCCGAGGTTCGCCGGCGACAGCCTCCCGAAAACAGCCGAAGGCATGTGCGTGGGCATAGCGGACCGCATCGATACGATCACGGGCTGCTTTTCCGCGGGCCTGATCCCGAGCGGTTCCGAGGACCCCTACGGCCTCAGGCGGCAGTCCATCGCGATCCTGGCCATGCTGTTCCACAAGGGCAGGGGAATGTCCCTTTCCGGCCTGGTGAACGAGGCTTGCAGCGCCTATGGCCTCAAGTCAGGCGAAGCAAAAAAGATTTCCGCTGATGTGCTTGACTTCCTGCGCCAGCGGCTTGCGGGCATCCTGACGGGCGAGGGATTCCGTGCTGATGTGGTGGATGCGGCGCTCCTGGTAAACTTCGACGATCCCCTTATTGCCAAGGAAAAAGTGAAGGCCATCGATGCCTGGCGGGCTTCCGAGGACTACCAGCCCCTGGTCACGGCGCTCAAAAGGGCGGGCAACATCGTACCCAGGGAGTTCGGCGGCAAGGTAAAGGAATCTCTGCTCACGGAAGACGCGGAAAAGGCGCTCTTTAGCGCATTCCAGGAGATCCGGGACCGGGTAAAGGACAAGACCGAGAAGCTGGATTTCCGGGGAGCTCTGGCGGATATTGCGTCGCTGCGCAAGCAGGTGGACGGTTTTTTTGATAAAGTAATGGTGATGGACAAGGACGAAGCGGTTAAGAACAACCGGCTGGCGCTGCTCGCGGCCATCACCGGCCTGTTCTACGGCATCGCGGATTTCAGCCGGCTTGAACTGAGCACGGATAAGAAGTAAGAACCGAAGGACGGTTTCACCACAGAGGCGCAGAGTGCACAGAGAAATCAAAGGCAATGGCTTGTGTCGTTCTCTGTGTCTCCGTGTCTCTGTGGTAGATCAGATTTTCGCATTTCAGATTCCTATTTAGGGAGGAAAGCATCATGGCGAACGGGAAAAAGTACGTATACTTTTTCGGCAGCGGCAAGGCCGACGGGAACGGGAACATGAAGGACCTGCTCGGCGGCAAGGGGGCGGGCCTGGCGGAGATGACGAACGCCGGCGTCCCGGTGCCTCCTGGCTTCACCATCACCACCGAGGTCTGCAACCTGTACTACGAGCTCGGCAAGAAGGTGCCCGAGGGCCTCGACGGGAACATGCGGGAGTACATGCAGAAGATGGAGGGGGCGCTCGGCGGGAAGTACAAGTTCGGCGACCTGGAGCGGCCGCTGCTCGTCTCCGTGCGCTCGGGCTCCAAGTTCTCCATGCCCGGCATGATGGACACGGTGCTGAACCTGGGCCTCAACGACAAGACGATCAACGGGCTCATCCGGATGTCCGGCAACGAGCGGTTCGCCTGGGACGCCTACCGCCGGTTCTTCCAGATGTTCGGCAACGTGGTGATGGGTATCGAGAAGGACTCCTTCGAGCACATCATCCATGATATCAAGAAGAAGAAGAAAGTGAAGCAGGACATCGAGCTGACCGCCGAGGACCTGAAAGTGCTCGTGACCAAGTTCAAGGCAGTGGTCAAGAAGCACACGAAGCGCGATTTCCCGCAGGACGTGTGGGAGCAGCTGATCATGGCGCGCGACGCGGTGTTCGGCTCCTGGAACAATCCCCGCGCCATCACTTACCGCAAGCTGAACGACATCCCGGGCAATCTCGGGACCGCCGTGAACGTCCAGGCCATGGTCTTCGGGAACATGGGCGAGACCTCGGCGACCGGCGTGGGCTTCACCCGCGACCCCTCGACAGGCGCCAAGGTGTTCTACGGCGAGTACCTGACCAACGCCCAGGGCGAGGACGTGGTTGCCGGCATCCGCACGCCGCACCCGATCGCCGACCTCGAAAAGGAAATGCCGCAGGTCTACAAGCAGCTCCGCGAGATCACGACCAAGCTCGAGAAGCATTATCGCGACGTGCAGGACTTCGAGTTCACGGTGCAGGAAGGCACGCTCTTCATGCTCCAGACCCGGACCGGCAAACGCACGGCCCACGCGGCGGTCAAGATCGCCGTGGACATGGTGCAGGAAGGCCTCATCTCCAAGGAAGAGGCGATCCTGCGCGTGGAGCCTGCTTCGCTCGACCAGCTGCTCCATCCGATCATCGACCCCAAGGCAAAGATCGAAGTGATCGCCAAGGGCCTTCCCGCTTCCCCGGGCGCTGCTTCCGGCATGGCGGTCTTCACCGCCGATGAAGCGGTCAAGTGGGCGAAGAAGCACCCCGTGATCCTGTGCCGTCCCGAGACCACGCCCGACGACATCCATGGCATGGACGCTGCCAAGGGCATCCTGACGGCCCGCGGCGGCATGACCTCTCACGCGGCCGTGGTGGCACGTGGCATGGGCAAGCCCTGCGTGGCAGGCTGCGAATCGATCAAAGTGGACCTGAAGGCCGAAAGATTCACGGTCGGCAAGTCCACGGTGAAGGTCGGTGACTGGGTCACCATCGACGGCGGCACGGGCCGCGTTATCCTGGGCAAGGTCCCGACCGTGGAACCGACGGTATCCGGCGACTTCGGCACGCTGATCAAGTGGGCCGACGAGGTGCGGACGCTTGGTGTTCGCGCGAACGCGGACATCCCGCGGGACGCGAAGATGGCGCGGCAGTTCGGCGCCGAGGGGATCGGACTCTGCCGCACCGAGCATATGTTCTTTGCCTCGGACCGGCTGCCGATCGTGCAGCAGATGATCCTGGCAGATACGACCGAAGCCCGTGAAAAAGCGCTGGCAAAGCTTCTGCCCATGCAGCGTTCGGACTTCAGGGGACTCTTTGAGGTCATGGAAGGCTATCCCGTCACCGTTCGTCTCCTCGATCCGCCGCTCCATGAGTTCCTGCCGAAGCGCGAGGAACTCATGGTCGAGATCGCGGTGATGCAGGCCAAGAAAGCGCCCAAGGCCACGATCGCAAAGAAGGAAAAGCTCCTGCACCGTGTGGAGGAGTTGCATGAGTTCAATCCCATGCTCGGCCACCGAGGCTGCCGCCTGGGCATCGTCTATCCCGAGATCACGCGCATGCAGGCAAAGGCGATCATCGAAGCGGCCTGTGAACTGGCCAAGAAGGGCAAGAAGGTGATCCCCGAGATCATGATCCCGCTCGTAGGCATGGTGAAGGAGCTCAAGAATCAGAAGGACCTTATCAGGGCCGCGGCCGAGGAGGTCATGGCGAAACGGGGTGTCAAGATCGAATACAAGATCGGCACCATGATCGAGCTGCCGCGCGCGGCGCTCATTGCAGATGAGATCGCCAAGGAAGCCGAGTTCTTCTCCTTCGGCACCAACGACCTGACCCAGACCACTTACGGGTTCAGCCGCGACGACGCCGCGAAGTTCATCAACTATTACACCGAGAACAACATCATGGACAAGGACCCCTTCCAGACCCTGGACCAGGAGGGCGTGGGCCAGCTGGTGAAGATGGGCGTGGAAAAGGGCCGCGCGACCCGCAAGGACCTGAAGGTCGGCATCTGCGGCGAGCACGGCGGGGACCCGGCCTCCGTGGAGTTCTGCTACAAGACGGGCCTGAACTACGTGAGCTGCTCGCCCTACCGCGTGCCGATCGCACGGCTGGCGGCGGCACATGCCAAGCTCAAGGAAAAGGGCATCGGCGTGGGAACATCGAAGTAAATTTTATCGAGAACTGATCGAAGGGCGGCCGAAAGGCCGCCCTTTGTGTTTGCGCGAAGCGAAAAAAGAACGTTTGTAACGGAAGGATCGGATAGAGGCAGATCTTGCTTTGCAGCGAATCCTGTCGTAATGGTCTATCCGCCGTTATCAGGCATTTATCCGCATCTTCCGTGTCGAGGATCCTGTCAGTAGGTTCGACCGATGGACTCTTCAAAACTCAACCTCTCGAACATCCGCTTCGATGCCGTCATCGTCGGCGCTATCGTCGATAACATCACCACCATGTCTTTGATGCTGCTCCTGATGTCTGCCATGTCCGCAACGGGCATCCCCCAGGACGAGGTCATCAGCCGGATGAAAACCCTGAGCGGCCTGCTCCTCAGCCTGATGCTGGGACTGGGATGCACGGCGTTCGGAGGGTACGTCGCTGCGCGGATGGCGAAGAAGTCCGAAATCCTCCATGGCGCTTGGGTCGGGGGCTTCGGTATCGTCCTTGCCCTGGTCTTCCGGGAAGAAGGGCTCCCCCTCTGGTATCACGTTGCCGGATTTATCTGCATGCTGCCTGCGGGAATGGCCGGCGGGCATCTGGCGCGCCATGGTCAGGTGAAGAGTTAAGGAATGTCAATGCAGGGAGGTGTACGGTGAAGCGAGAGAACGCATTGAGTATTGCCATGGTTCTGTTCGGCGTGATTACGGGAATTGCCGTGGTGGTCCTGCTGATGGCGATAGCGGCACCGTCAACCAGCCAGTACCTGCTTACGCATGCGGAAAAGGCGGACTACGACAGGATCGACGGCTATTCCCGGATCCTGTCCGGCGCCGGTTCCTGGATCGCCTATGGTCTTTTTTTTGCTGCTTTGGGCCTGGCGGTCTCTTTTTTCCTGACACTGCTCAATCCGTCTTTCAACATAAAAAAGGCTTCATCGGACCGAAAAATGGCTGCAGGGACAAGAGCCCTTGTGTTTCTTGCAGCCGCTGCCGGCTGGATCTACGGGACAGCATTCCTTCTTGATCTGCTTTTCCCAGGAGGGCCATCCCGGGCGATCCAGTTCCTTTTCTACGTTGTCCTGTTCGCCGGTGTCTGGTTCATTATCGGCCGACAGGGGTGGGCAGGGGACCTCTCGTCCTGGAAAGTTCAGAAGAATGCCCGGCTCATGAGAACCGCTTTGCTCGGAGCCGCTGTTGGCGCCGTTGTATTCCTGATCTATTGGCTCTTTGACTGGTCGTTCAGGCAGTACTTCACCCTTGTATCCGAGGTGCTTGACCAATCAGGGGAGACCTCGTTTCTGGGATTTGTCCAGCTTGCGTTCGGAGCGGTCATCTGCCTTGGAGTCGCTTTTCCCCTTGCCGCCGGCTTTGTGGCAGCTCTTGCACCGGTGGAGCAGGAGAACCGGGAAATCCTGCGCAGACTCATGATCCCTGGAGCGGCATTCCTGGTTATCGCAGTCCTGCTGGCAGCGGCATATTGGTATGCCGGTGCTGTCTATGACCTGAATAAGAAGGATCTCGCAACAGCTGTCGGCATTCCCGCCAGGGCGAAGGAGAGCCGTACGATCGTCGCTCTTGTCGCCTCTAAGGGTCTTCCGGTGACGGTCCAGGAATGGCCGCTTGAGGCTTCTTCATCGGGATTCATGTCCCAGAATACCATCGAATTGTCAGTGGAGAATCTTCAAAAGGTGGAGAGCTACCTGGCAGCCCATCCCCAGGGGACAGTGTTCACCTATCCCGGCCGGGAGATCCTTGTGAAGGGGTATTACGGCCTCTGGGACAGGGAGAACGGTCTGGCCTGGCAGGTCAGGGCAGCGGAGTCCCAGCTTCTCCAGCGACAACTGCTGCTCACCCGGTTCCGCTCCATGGCTGTGACGCAGGAGAACCTGAAACTGCTCGAGTCGTACAGCGACGAGAAGGTTTGGCGCGTGGGAGGCAAGTCAGCGCTCTACCTTTCCCAGGGGTATCAGCACTTCGGAAAAGCAGCGGAAGCGGCAAAATGGCTTGAAAAAGCGATCGCGCTCGGCACGGATATTTCGAAAGCCGATTTTGTGAAGGACCCGATCATTACTTATGGCTCTTTACAGGGAAGGATACTTCTGAATGGAAAGCCTTTGTCAGGAGTAAAGGTCGGGCTGCTGAGCCATCGCGCTGATATGATGGGAAAGGAAAGTTTCAAATTAACGGATTTCAGCTTCCCCAGAATGCTCGTTGATGTGAGGCAGGCAGGGAAGGACGGCAGATTCGCGTTCTCCTCGCTCGGCACGGGCAGATATCTGATCGCGGTCATGACGGATAAAGAGACCATGCCTTATGATCTGAAGCCGGGCACCATCACGGCGAGTAACGTGCCCGGGATAATTTCGCTCGGCGCTGTTGCCTCGCGCGACCTGGGGACCATCGCGATCGTGAAAAAGCAGTAGGGGCAACCCCGCGTGGTTGCCCATTCCGGGCGTCCACATAGGGCCGCTCCTACGCAAGCATGTCAAAGTCTGCCTGCATCTTGCGCGCAGTTAATCAGGAGTGCGCGATGATAACGATCACCTGGATTGCTGTATTCGGGGGTGTTTTTCTCTGGTCCGCTGTTCACCCCAAGGACTATTTCACCTGGTTCATGGAAGTGGCGCCGGCGATCACGGCATTCGTGATCCTGTTCTTTACCAGGAAACGCTTTCCCCTCGCCAATCTCGCATATGCCCTGATCCTTGTTCACAGCATGATCCTACGGAAGGAAGAGGTACAGCGCGGGCCATGGCTCTTCTTTATCGTTGTCTCGATATGCCTTGCCTTGAGCGCGTGCTACGAGTTCATCGAATGGTGGACCGCGGCGCTGACCAACGAGGCGGCCGAGGCGTTCCTCGGCACCCAGGGGTATCAGTGGGATACCCAGTCGGATATGCTGTTCGCGTTCATCGGCGCGATAGCGGCTATGACATTTCTGAGCAGGTTCCATGACCGGCAACTGGCTTCAGTCGACAAGCCTGTCTAGTATTGCTGCGCCGATTTTTCCTCTTTACTTCACGGCGAACGATGTTATAATCAGGTTATAACAAGCGGGGAGGCGGCCATGCATCGGAAAGTCGTATCCATCGGGAACAGTACAGGCGTTTCCATCCCGGTCAACATTCTTGAGAAACTTGAGTTGTCAGCTGGATCAGAGGTCGATATCGAACTCGATGAGGAACGCGGCCGGATCGTGATCGAGCCGGTCAGAAAAAAGCAGAAGGTCAAAGGCATCGACAAGGAGTTCGTCGGCCAGGTCAACGAGTTTATTGCCAAGTATCGCCCTGCCTTGAAGGAACTCGCGAAAAAGTGAAGTATCTCTCCCCGGAGCAGGTCCTTTTCATTCATTCACGGCTTATCGACGAAACCGGCGGCAGCCACGGCCTGAGGGACGCGGGCCTGCTCGCGTCCGCGGTCGCGCGTCCGCAAGCGACATTTGAAGGGAAAGATCTCTATCCTGATATATTTCGGAAGGCTGCTGCGCTCATGGAATCGCTGATCAAGAGCCATCCCTTTGTTGACGGGAACAAACGAACGGCGGTCACTTCGGCGGGCATTTTCCTACAAATGAACGGGTTTTCACTGGAAGTTCCTCAAAAAGAGCTTGTACGATTTGCGGTCGCTTATGCTGCTAAGAACCTGTCGTTCGATGAAGCTGTTGTATGGTTTATGAACCAGACGCGTCGGGACAAATAGCGGGTCCGCGGTCCGCGAATGACCGGTGTGAAAGGAACGAGTGCATGACTGAAAGTGATAGCAAACCCAAGGCGATCAGGGAAATACGCATCAATCCGGTCGTTCCCGCGGAGTCGGTGCTCGTTGCAACTGCGCGGAGTCTCAGGCCCAAGAAAGAGGAGCCGCCCGCACCCCATGACGCGCGTCCGCACGTGGAGACCTGTCCCTTCTGCAGGGGGAACGAGTCAAAGACGCCGCCGCCGATCGCCGAGGTTCCCGGGCCGGGGGACTGGAGCATCCGGATCGTGGAGAACCTCTACCCGGTGCTGGATGATGACCAAAGGAATCCCAACCTTGCCATCGGCCTGCAGCAGACAATCGACGGCTACGGCAGGCACGAAGTGGTGATCGACCATTCCTTTCACGGTATCCGCATCCACGAGATGAGCGAAGAGCATCTCAGCCTGCTGTTCTCGACCTACCGTTCCCGCGTCCGGGAGCTGTTCAAAACGAATCCCTCGGTCCGGTCGGTGCTTGTGTTCAAGAACTTCGGCCCTGCGGCGGGCGCGAGCATTGCCCACAGCCACAGCCAGATCGTTGCCATGCCTGTGGTCCCCGCGAATATCGACGCCGAGGTACAGCAGAGCGCAGCCTACCACCAGAAGACCGGCTCCTGCATCTTCTGCGGCCTGATCAACGAGGCGCTCACCTTTGAGGCGGCGATCTACGACCGGGAATCGGGAATTGTGCGGCGCAAGTTCGATGTAGGACAGTACGTGATAGAGCGGGGGAAGAAGTTCATCGCTATCAAGCCCTTTGCGAGCCGGTTTGAGTGGGAGGTGCAGGTCCTGCCGCTCTGCCACGAGGCGGACTTCGCGAACCTGGCTGACGAAGATCTGGCGGACCTTGCGCGGGTGTTCCAACGCGCCATGGCGCGGCTCAATAGCGTGCTCGGCGGCGTACAGTACAACTTCTTCATCCATTCGCTGCCCCGCGGCCCGGTCTATGATGGGAACCGCGAGTCCTATCACTGGCATATCGAGATCTGCCCGCGCACGAGCGTGCCAACTGGCTTCGAACTGGGCTCCGGATTGTTCGTGAACACCATCAGCCCCGAGGACGCGGCTGCCAGGCTCAGGGCAGTGGAGCTTTAGCTGTCATTGCGAGCCATTGGCGAAGCAATCTCGTAGTTGCCTTATTATCCTTCTCCCCCTGACTCCTGTTGTCTCACCCCTACCCGAAAGGGTAGTCACGACAAAACTCACCAGAAAGAACAGGCAAAGCCAGTTATTGCTTGCAATTTGCAGTTATCTGTAATAGATTCGTTTTGGACGGATGCAGTAAGTCCCATGGAGTCCCGGAAAAGCATCTCACGTATCAACGTCCCGCAAGTTTGCGGGGGGAATTTTATAGTGACGGTGTTTTTTAGCGTCTGCGCTTCTTTCTTATCTGGGATGACATGAAAGTAGACCTGGCCCCATGGGGTCCGCATGCGCGGCCATGGGCTGATGCAGGCGATTGCGCGTGTGAACCGGGTGTTCCGTGACAAACCAGGCGGTCTCGTGGTTGATTACCTAGGTTTGGCAGACCAACTCAGAAATGCCCTGGCTGCGTACACAGAAAGCGGTGGTACCGGCGAGACTGCTATTGATCAGGCAAAGGCTGTTGCTTTCATGCTCGAAAAATATGAGATATGCCTCGGGATGTTCCATGGTTTCGATTGGTCAGCATGGAAGACCGGCAAGGCTGCGGCCCAGCTTTCGGTCCTTCCTCCGGCGCAGGAGCATATCCTGAAACAGGAAGATGGCAAGTCTCGACTGGTCAGGGCGGTCGTCGATCTGTCCAAGGCCTTTGCCCTATCCGTACCCCATGAGGAGGCAATCCGCATCCGTGACGATGTTTCCTTCTTCCAGGCGGTCAAGGCAGCCTTGGTCAAGAGCGAGTCCACAGGGGGTAAGACCGAAGAAGAAATGAACCTCGCTATCCAGCAGATCGTCTCGCGGGCTATTGCACCGGGCGAGGTGATCGATATCTTTGCCGCGGCAGGGCTCAAGAAACCGGATATATCGATCCTGTCCGACGAGTTCCTTGCCGAGGTCCGGGGATTGCCGCAGAAGAACCTGGCTGTGGAATTGCTCCGGAAACTCCTGAATAACGAAATCAAGACCAGAGCAAAACGGCATCTTGTCCAAGCCCGTTCATTCGCCGAAATGCTGGAGACGGCTATCCGGCGTTACCAAAATCGCGCTATCGAGACAGCCCAGATCATCGAGGAATTGATCGATCTTGCCAAGGATATGCGGCAGGCTGAGAACCGGGGTGTGGATCTGGGGCTGAACGACGATGAGGTAGCTTTTTATGAAGCTCTGGAAGTGAACGATAGCGCGGTAAAAGTTCTCGGCGATGAAACCCTCAAGACCATTGCCCGGGAACTGGTGGATACCGTTCGCAAGAATACGTCGATCGACTGGACGGTCAAGGAATCGGTAAAAGCCAAGCTGCGGGTGATCGTGAAACGGATTCTTCGGAAATATGGATATCCACCGGATAAGCAGGAACGGGCGACGCTTACTGTGTTGCAGCAGGCGGAACTGTTAGCGCCTGAGTGGGCGTAATGTTATCGATATGATCAATCAAGAAAAGATTATTGTCTGAAATTCATCAGCATTTGAGGTAGCGGCTAATTTTATGACAATTACGCGGCTCTTTGCGAAACGAGTCAGGTGTCTGTTAATGTCGCTAGCTTTATTAGCTGCTGTGGTGAGCTGTGCCGAAAATCCGCGCCTTGAAATCCAAACGTTCGATCAAGAAGCCGTCGTTGTTCAGTTTAATATGGGTCCTTTTATTAAAGAGGTTGATCTCGACAATGCTATGAATAGTTATTGCGGCTCGTTGAAACCGAAGATCATCCGAGAAGAGCGAAAACAGTTGCCTGGTCAATATAGATTTCAGAAGAAGATCGAGTTCAAATGCGTTGCTCAATAATTGAATTGCGGGAAGACGACATCCGGCGCAGATTTCTTCCCGTAGTTGAGATTCCATAAATTGGATCACGACTGCAGGTTACTACGCGAAACGTATATGTCACCGGCTACTGAAGCATTTCTAGGATAAATGATACTGCGGAGGTTTTGAGGTTCGCAGAGTTTCAATCTGATTGATGAGGACAGATTATAATGAAATTCAAAAAGTGGGTTCGATGGTTCAATATTATTAATCACAACATACTAACTATGCAGATGTCATATCAATGCTACACCGATTTGGACGCATACGTTCAATCTAAAGCGAATGGTTTTTATAAGATTCTGCAATTATGGTATTCAGATCACATGGTAATGTCAGTTAGGCGACAAATAAAAGCAGGGAGGGAGAGCGTGTCATTTCTTCGTTTGCTGCGCGAGATGGCGTCAGCTCCTCAAGCTATAACAAGAAGTCGATACGAAGCAGCTTTTGACGATAAAATGAAAGCAAATAGTATTTTTGATAAGTTTGCTGGGTCTGGTAATGGGTCGCTAGATAAGATGAGAATTGAGGTAGATATACAAGGGATTCAAGAAGTTTCATCAAATATTGAAGCCTTCGCAGACAGATTTGTTGCACATTTAGATGGAAGAGGATTGCCAACCGATAGAATGCCATCTTATAGAGAGCTAGAGGAGGCATTACTCCGCCTAGAGCAGCTTAGAGAGAAGTATGCTGAACTATTCTATGTGGCTCAATCAACGACAAACATAATTACATTTCGCTCACCAAGATTCAATATTGAGATCGAGAGCTTCGTAAAAAAAGCAGCAAAGCGCCTGAGTTGAATATTTGAGTTCGTCATAGGCAGTGCGGAGATCTTCCTTAACAAGTTCTTCTGAAATATTCAATAGAATGTATATATAAACTCCGCATTAAGGCCCTGGAGTAAATAGATTATGACAATTGATTTTGATCGGATCAAAGGCATTGCTCTCAGTGGCATCCGAAGGGCAGCAGTTTTTCTAGGCTTAGGTGTGAATGGGGCACGGAATGACTCGCTTACAGAGTATGATTTAGCAGAAACTCGCATCAAACTCCTTCCTGAAAAGTTGTCGGCACAAGAACTGAAAGATATCAAGCAAAACTTTGAGAAATGGATTATATGGAACAGTCTACGGGAGCTGATTGAAAGTTTTGGTATATTCCTTGATGCGATTCACCAGTCCGGGAGAACGAGGGGGACGTTGGTTCCTACGGTGCATAACGTGAATGCATAGAGAATGACCGACCATGAAAGCGAGGAGGGGATGTGCCACGCAACTTCCTAGGGTCACGTCTATTGAATTGGTGTCGGCTGTTCTTTGGAACTTCCTAGGGATCGTCGCGGGTCAGGCTTAATTATTTAGATTCATCTAGGGAAAACACGCGGGTTTGCCCGGAGCTGTTGAGTTGTTTGAATACTGGCAAGGCCGGAGGAAACGCTCTCCGGCCCTTTGCTTTGCAGTGCCGGCTTTGGGCAGATGGGAACTTTCCAGGGTCCGGTCATTTGACATTTGCTCCTGATCAGCCTTTCCTCTGAACAATTTATATCTCTCCACGATTTGAGCACTCTTTGCGTTGATAATGCGCATGCAATTACATTATAATTACGAGTGGAGGTGCAGTGTGAAAGCGACGATCATCCTCATTGGTAATTCCAGGGCCATCAAAATTCCCAAGGCGGTCCTGGAGCAGTGTCATATCGACAAAGAGGCGATTATGGAAATAGAAAAAGGGGCAATCATCATTAAACCGGCAAAGAAGGAAGCGCGGACCGGATGGGATGAGTCATTCAAGGAAATACGACGGTTCAAAGAGGATAACCTTCTTGTCTCCGGCAATGTCGACTCGGATTTTAAGGAGTGGGCATGGTAGTCCAGCAGTACGACATCGTTCTCATCAACTTCGATAAGGATACTTGCCATGCAATCACTCGAATATAAGAACGCCTTTCTGTATGTCATTATCAGGCCGGAAGACGGAGCCGTCCCGGGCAGGTACATTTTCTATAGCGGTATTAATACGAAATGGTTCTGCAGGCTTGCCTGGAAAAAAGCCGGCATCTGCTCCAACCCGGCTGTCCGGGGGATCCAGCTGCTCCGCACGCATGTGTCCGAATTCGTCGCCAAGCAGGGCATGATTGCCGATAAAGCGGACGGCATCGAAGCATTTGCCATTGATCGCGGCGACGGATGGTGGAATGAGAATCCGCTCAGAATCGAAGGGGCTTCAGCTGAAAAAGTACGCGAACTGCTCGAATTCAGCGTCATGGACCTGGTGAAGACCGTGCTGGTCGTCTGCGTTCCCGGCGTCCAGGTTCCCGCGGGCTTTCTGGACCAGGCAGCGATGCAGAAGTTCCTCGAGTCGCTGTCGGTGGCCGAGGAGCGCGAGCGGGTGATGGCTTTTGAAAAGGAAAACTGTTGAGAAATGCCGAATAGGGAGTGCTTGTAGTTAAGAAATTCAAGCAAGTAAGAGATTGCTTCGTCGCTTTCGCTCTTCATCAACGGAGGACAAACCATATGCCAAGACTTTCCGACATCAAGTTCAAGGCCGTGATCCTCGGCGCTGTTGTGGACAACATGGGCACCCTGGTGATCATGTCGGTCCTGGCGGCATTGCTCGTGAAAACAGGTTTGTCCGAGGACGAGGTCATGGCCAGGCTCAGGAGCACGAACGGACTTCTCCTGGGGCTGATCCTCGGCATGGGCTGCACGCTCGGAGGCTCCTACCTGGCCGGCAGGATGGCGGCCAGGGCCGAGGTACTGCACGGAGCGCTGGTCGCGGTGATCGGCACGGTGCTTTCAATGGTCTTCCATGAGAGCGGCACCCCGCTCTGGTTCGATATCGCCGGTTTTACCTTCATCCTTCCCGCGGGCATGGCCGGCGGGTATCTGGCGCGGAAGCATCGTATCGCTCCTCCGGCAGCGTAGGGCCGGTCTGCCGTACCGTTCCTTCCCCCTGCCAATCAGCGTGCGCCGCTCAGGAGGTTGTCGTTGACAGCGAACGGCCAATTCCCTTATCATAAGCCCTCGGAATGAGTCCCAAAGGAATCCCATGACGAACAGATCCCTTGATGAACAATACATGGACCTGGCCCTGCAGCTGGCCGCGAAAGCCAAAGGCAGGACGAGCCCGAACCCCCTGGTCGGCGCGGTGGTGGTGAAGAACGGCAAGGTGATCGCCAGCGGCTGGCACCAAAAAGCGGGGGAACCCCACGCCGAGGCGATCGCGCTCAGGAAAGCGGGAAAAGCGGCACAGGGCGCCACGCTCTATGTGACGCTCGAACCGTGCTCGCACACGAACAAGCGCACGCCGCCCTGCGCACCGCTGGTGATCACGAGCGGAGTGAAGCGCGTTGTGGTAGCCATGATCGATCCCAATCCCCAGGTGTCCGGCGGAGGACTGAAGGCGATCAAGCGAGCGGGCATCAAGGTCACGACCGGCGTGCTCAAGGACGAGGCGGAGAAGCTGAACGAGGCCTTTGTCAAGCGCATGGCGACCGGCCTGCCTTTCGTGACCATGAAGATCGCCCAGACCCTTGACGGCAAGATCGCGACGGCAAAAGGCGAGTCCAAGTGGATAACCGGACCTGACGCGCGCGAGGCCGGCCACTATTTGCGCGACACTCATGACGCGATCCTCGTTGGCATCAATACCGTGCTGAAGGACGATCCGAGCCTCACCACGCGCATTCCCGGCGGCCGTGACCCGATCCGGGTGGTCGTGGACAGTTCGCTGCGGATCCCGATGAAAGCGAAGATCATCACGCAGCGTTCCTCCGCCAGAACGATCGTTGCCACGGTCGACGGCGCTTCGGAAAGCAAGCTCCGGAAGCTCGAAGCAGCGGGTGTCGAGGTCGTTATCACGAGGGCGGCTCAGGGCAGGGTGGACCTCAAGGACCTGATGAAGAAGCTCGGTATGAGAAGCATCATGTCCCTCCTGATCGAGGGCGGGGCCGAGGTCCATGCATCAGCGCTCAAGGCTGGGATCGTGGACAAGGCCGTGATCTTCATCGCGCCGATGCTCATGACCGGCAAAGACTCGCTCTGCTCCATCGGCGGCAGATCGCCGGCCAAACTTGCTCAAGCGGTCAAGTTCAGCGAGGCTGAGGTGGATACGGTCGGCGATGACCTGATGGTGGAAGGGTACATTCAGCGATAAGCAATAAGTTGTAAGGGGTAAGTAAAGCAGGAGCACTGTATTCCTCCCATTCGTACTTTACAAATCATGCATCCCACTGTTCACGATATCAAAGAAGCCCTCAAAAGCAACGCCATCACCCACGTCCTGCTCGACATGGATGGCACGCTCCTGGACAAATACTTTGATGACTACTTCTGGGAGCATCTGGTGCCGGAGAAATACGCGGACAAGCACAAGATCACCTTCGGGAAAGCAAAGGAAGAACTGCTCAGGAAGTACAAGTCTCACGAAGAGACGCTCAACTGGACGGACATTGATTTCTGGTCCCGGGAACTGGGGCTCGAGATCATGGCGCTCAAGGAGCAGATCCGGCACCTTATCGAAATCCATCCCCATGTGGAGGAGTTCCTGGGCCTTATGCGTTCAAGGAGGAAGAAGGTCTATATTGCCACGAACGCCCACGACCGGGTGCTGGCCATGAAGATGAAAAAGACCGAACTCGGCAAATATCTCACCGGAACGATCACGTCAGCTGAGATGGGATATCCCAAGGAGCATCAGGAGTTCTGGCACCGGCTGGAGAAAAAGCTCGGATTCTCCAGGGACTCGGCGCTCTTTGTGGATGACACGCTCGCGGTGCTCCGGTCCGCGAGGAAGTACGGGATCAAGTACCTTGTGTACAAGGCAAAAGGGAACTCGAAGGTCCCGCCGGGAAAGAGCGATGAATTCGCCACGGTGATGGATTTCAACGAACTGATGTAACGCTCGGCATGGTTGAGCGTCAATGGCGCTCAACGCTGTTTCTGGTATACTCAAATCACCATGAATCCTTTCCGAAAAAAGACCCTCACGGGAATGTCCCGCACCTGCGGCTGAGCAGCCAAGATCGGTCCGGCGGACCTGTCGGACGTGCTTTCCTCGATCTGTCCTGTTCATGATCCCAACCTGCTGGTGGGGTTCGACACCAGCGACGACGCGGCGGTCTACCGTCTCACGCCCGAAGTCGCGGTGATCAGCACCGTTGACTTCATCACGCCTCCGGTGGACGATCCGGTCTGGTTCGGCAGGATCGCCGCCGCGAACGCCCTTTCCGATGTCTATGCCATGGGCGGCAAACCCGTGGTCGCGCTGAACCTGGTGATGTTCCCGTCAAAGAAGCTGGACAAGGGACTGCTCAGGGACATGCTGAGCGGCGGATTCGAGAAGGTCCAGGAGTCAGGCGCCGCCCTGGCTGGGGGGCATTCGGTCGATGACCTGGAGCCCAAGTACGGTTTGGCGGTGACCGGCACGGTCCACCCTGACCGGGTCCTGACGAACTGCAACGCAAAGCCCGGTGACGCCTTGGTCCTGACCAAACTGCTCGGCACCGGCGTGCTGTTCAATGCCTGTAGATCAAAGAAACTTCCCTATCGCGACCTGGAGCCCATTCTTCCCAAGGTTGCCGAGCTGAACCGCGCTGCGATCGAGACCGCCCTAACTTTCGAGATCCACTCCTGTACGGACATTACGGGGTTCGGGTTCCTTGGCCACGCGCTTGAGATGGCGCGCGGGAGCAAGGTCCGGATCGAGGTGGCCTTCGGCAGGCTGCCGGTCCATCCTTATGTGTTCGACATGTACCGCAAAGGCGAGACTACCGGGAGCAACAAAGCGAACCGGAAGATGGCCCAAGGCTGGTGGGAACAGCAACGAAAGCTTTCTCATCCTGAGCAGGAACTGCTGTTCGATCCCCAGACATCGGGCGGCCTGCTGTTGTCCCTTCCCGGTCCGCAGGCAGGGGAACTGGTGCAGAAGCTGAAAGAGGCTGGTGTCGAGGACGCAGTCGTGATCGGTGAGGTGCTCGCGTCCGGGCAGCCGGGCATCGTCATAATCTGATAATTAGTTCTGTTACTTCCATTCTGTTTCTTTCCGCACGTGTCCTCAACTTCCGATCAGTTTTACCAGCCCCGTTCTGATCATCTTTACCGCGAATGCTGCAAGGATAAGCGCCGCGACCTTGGCAAATGCCCGGGAGCCGTTGATGCCTACGGTCCGGATGATCCGGTCGGACAAGGCGAAGATGAGCCAGGCAATGACCAGATTGAGCACGAGGGATATCATCACCGGAAGATACCCATAGGTGCCGTGGAGCACCATGGTCGTTGTGAGCACGGCCGGACCCGCGATGATCGGCGTTCCCAGGGGTACCACGCCGAAGGTGGGGCTCGGCACCGGTCGTTTTTCTCCGGCCCGCACGATATCCACGGTAGCGATAATGAGCAGCAAGATGCCACCGGCGATCATGAAGTCTTCGACCAGGATGCCGAGGGCGTCGAAGATCGCCCTGCCGACCAGCACGAAACCGGCGGTGACGAGGAATGCGGTGACGATGGACTGGCGGACGATCCTCTTGCGTTCCGGCCGCTTCATGCCCTCGGTCATTCCCACAAAGATCGGCAGCGTACCCGGAGCGTCCATGGCGACCATGATGGGAATGAAGCATACCAGAAAGCTGTTCACCAGTTCGTTCATGAGAGGCCCTTTTCCCTTCCCGTGGTACTAGTATATAGCAGAAGCCCGGAGCTGTCCAGAAGACATCCCGTTGTTGTCATCCCGTTGTTCCACCTGGGTTCGGCAGTATTCCGTCGTCCGCGAAACCGGCCCGTTTCACGCGCGCAGGTTGCACAGGTATGCAAATATTATTGTGCGAGAAATGGGAAAGAGTCTTGACATGCCGGAATTGGGACCATATAATTCATCGGATTTATCGAAATGCCTGCAGGGGCATTTGTTCGCTTCCGGGGGGAATGCATGCGGAAACCGCGGGTCGTGATCTTCGATGATGAATCGCTCATCCTCGGCATGTTGCGGGACTACTTCAACATGCGGGGATACGAGGTCCTGTCCTATGCCGAGCCTACGAACGTCTGTCCGCTCTACGGCAAGGACGGCGACGTGTGCTCCTATTTCGATCCCTGCGCGGATGTCATCCTCACCGATTTCAATATGCCCGGCCTGAACGGCGTAGAACTTCTGGAACACCAGCACCGCAAGGGCTGTCCGCTCGACAACAGGAACAAGGCAGTCATGTCCGGTCTCCTCGAAGACCAGTTCCGGCGCAGGATCGAGGAGCGGGGATACCAATTTCTGCAAAAACCCTTCACCATCTTCAAGCTCTCCGAGTGGCTTTCCCAGTGCGAGCAGCGTATGGACCTGGGCAGACAGCTGGCGACGCGGCGGCAGGAAGAGCGGTTCGACAGCTTCCGCGAGGTTACGTTCCGGGTCCCGACGCAGGACCGGACCTTCACGGGCGTTGCCGTGAACATCAGCCGATCCGGTCTATGCCTCAAGGTCCCTATGCCGCTTCAGCGGGAGGAGACCCTGCATATCGATGCCGGTCACTTCTCAACATGCCGGCAGGCTTCGGTGCGCTGGGTCCAGCCGGCCGATAACGGTTCCTACCTTGCCGGCCTGCACTGCTGCTGATCACACAGGATCCTTCCCCTTCCAGGATGTCCTTATTTCTTAATGCGGATTTCCCGTTAGTTATTCCATGCGATGCCGGGTTTATCAGGTAGAAGGCTGAAGGTTTATGGTTGGGGCCTGAAGACGAAAGGCCGTTTCACAACACGGTCAGTCTTCAGGCGATATCTGCTGCTCCTCAGCAGGTGATGTGGAAGGCGGCAATGACCTTGTCTTTGGAGGTCGCGAGAAGGGTGTTGAACATGTCAACGGCCTTGACGGTCTTGTCGACCCGCACTTCAATGCCTTTAGAAGTAAGAAAGTTGCGGATCTGGTCGGGGATGGACATGACGCCTGCGTAACCGGTCCCGATGATCAGGATGTCCGGCGCAGCCTGGACGATATCGGCGAACTCGCTGATCTGCGGGCGATGTTCTTCCTCCCGGACCCAGGCGTCCTGGACGCGATCAGGGTAGACGATTACATCAGTGGTGAATGTTTTCCCCGCGATGGTTATCTTGCCGAAGGAAAAAGAATCGACTTTCATCCAATCACTCCAAAAGGATAGGATTATCATCAAAAACAGGCCGGTTGCTCCTGGCCTGCTTGTATTGGCCGATAGTATACCAAAAGATTATAGTTTTATGAACAGGTTTTTTAGGTAATTTTCCCTAACCTCAAGGTCCGGAACAGCGCAGCGAGGAACGAACGTCCTGTCCAGAGCATGGTGGCAAGCCGTATCTGAGGGTATTCCGGGAGGCAGGAGCCCTGCCATTCGTGGTATAGTACTGCATAATGGTAGTGAACGCATGAACAGATTACCTCAGCAACCTTCCCGTTTGCCGCATGGAATTCTCCTGGCGGTCATGGGACTTTTTCTCTGTTGTTCTCCGGCCTGTGCGCCGAAGAAGGCCGGAACGCTTCCGCCGGACCTTTTGCGGAATCTGGTGTGCAGGATCGTCACGTTCACCGATGGACCGGTACGGTCCATAGAACCGCTGATCGACAGGAATCTGGACACCTTGAGCAACGATCCGGCGGACCAGTCCCTCGGCACGGTGATCCACGATGGGAGAACGCTTGCGGCACGGGTGCAGCATGTGAGCGTGGCTTTGCCGCGCGAGCGATTCAACGTGGAAGTAACGGTCGATGGCGCGACCTACATCAGGATCAACCACATGGACCTCGATATCTATCTTGAAACGACAGTGCAGGGCAGAGTATACGCGCTCCATTGCTTCCCGCCGTTCGCGGAGGTCCGGGACTAGGCATGGAGAGCGGAAGTATCATCGGTCCTAATAGGACCTTTGTTCATCATGACGGCGCCCTGGGAGATGTCCTCCTGTCGCTTGCGGTGCTTCGGGAGATCAGGAACAGAAGTTCGATGCTCCACTTCGCCGGACGGCCCGACATGGGCATCCTTTTCCGCGAATGCGGGCTGGCCGATGAAATATCGCCCGCAGGAGCAGCCAGATACGCGCCGCTCCACAGCGGCCGGATAGGCAACGACCTCACAGGATTCTTTCGCGCATTCGATCATGCGGTCCTGTTCACGGTTGATCCGTCGGCACAGCTGGGAACGTCGCTGTCCTCATACATTCCAGAGACGGCCGTCATCCTAACCATCCCTCCACGCGACAAGAGCATACACGTGTCGGACTTCCGCTCACAGCAGTTCCTGCAGCTGCACCCCCCGGCGGATGGAAGGCTGCTTCCGGTCCCCCGTGAATATCAGGAACTTGCCGGAGCCTTGCTCGGCCGCCTGGGATATGACGGGTCCGCGCCGGTGATCGCCGTGCATCCGGGCAGCGGGAGCAGGGAGAAGTCATGGCCGCTCGAGCGGTTTTTCGCTGTGATCGACCGCCTGAGGGCCGCAAATGATCCTTTTATGCTTCTGCTGAGCGGCCCGGCAGAAGATGAGGCGCTGAAGGACCGGATCGAGGCGTTCTCGCGGTCCCGGCAGGGCATCGCGCACCTGTCCGACCCGGACCTGGTCACGGTCGCCGCTCTTTTAAGCGCCAGTGACCTGTTCATCGGGAACGACTCCGGCGCTGGACATCTTGCTGCCGCGGCGGGTTGTCCGGTCCTGGCGCTTTTCGGTCCGACCGATCCCGTGCTCTGGAGGCCCCGCGGACGCAGGGTCGAGGTTCTTGCTGCTCCGGCACTTGCGGAGATCGAGGTCTCCCAGGTATATTCACGTGCACTGTCCATGCTTGCGCCGGAGAAATCATGAGATTCAAGATCGATCTGCACGTTCATACCAGCAACAGCGGTGATAATGACGCCGATCCCGAGGAGATGATCGAGCGCGCCATAGCGCGGGGCCTCGACGGCATCGCCATCACGGAGCATTACACCTTTGAGGCCTCGGAGCATGTTGAAAAGCTGCGCGAGAAATTCCGCGGTGTCATCCTGATCGTCCGGGGCGTGGAATTCTCGGCGCGGGAAGGCCACTGTCTGGTCTTTGGCGTTGATACGGACCGACTAGAGCTGAGATCGGCGCCGGCCGCTGATGTCGTACGCGCTGTTTCCGAGCGGGGAGGCGTTGTGATCCCCTCGCACCCCTATCGGAGCGTCAACAGCCTGGGGGACCTGGTGAGGCAGCTCCCGGGGATCGTCGGGCTCGAAGGGTACAACGGCGCTAACATGCATGCAATGAACGTGAAGGCCATCGAGACCGCCGGCACGCTCAACCTCCCCTTTACCGGCGGATCGGACGCCCACAGTCCCGCTGAGGTCGGGTCCTGCTACACCGAATTCGATGTCCCCCTGTCCCAGGATTCCTTTCTTGATCACCTGCGCAGCGGCAGTTACCGGGGCGTCGATACCAGGAAAATATCGCGCGCCCTTGTTCTCTAACTTCCACTCCCAAACGAACAGCGCCTTCCTCGATGACATGAAGCAAGGATGAGTGACAGCGATGACGAGCTAGGCATGCTTGAGTCACTCGTGGACCGGGCCCCGCTGTTCAGCGGCGGAGGCGGCCAGACCTGAGTGAGACGGGTCCGGTCTTGTCAGCGTGCTGGAAGCGGCCGGTTCGATAGCCGCAGGCGTCCCGGGTTTTGACAGGGGCGCCTTTTTCTTGTATTATGAACATGCTGCATCATGCACATCGATCCGGAGGAGGATGCTATGAATGTAAAGCCTTTGAATGACTGGGCGGTCATTATCCCGTCTGAAGCCGCCACCCGGACCGCCGGCGGCATCATCATTCCTGACAGCGCCAAGGAAAAGCCGTCCGAAGGGACCGTGGAGGCCATCGGCCCGGGCGCGCTCGAGGAAGAGGGGTATGGCAAGAAAAAGAAGGAAAAGAAGGACCGCAAGTTCGTTCCTACTTCGGTAAAGCCCGGCGAGCGGGTCCTGTACGAAGCCTATGCCGGCCACAAGATGGATGTAGGCGGACGGGAGATCGTGCTCGTGCGCGAACGGAACATCCTCGGCATCATGCCGCACAAGCCGGCGCAGCCCTACGTAGAGCTCCCGCCGCTCCAGATACCCCATATGACATCGACCGCGGGAACGACCGCGCTGGCGAAGCGCGCTGTTACGTCGGTGATGGTGCCGAAAGCAGGCGCCGGAACCCCGGTCAAGACGGGAACAAAGAAAGCCGCGAAGAAATCTGCGAAAACGGCGGCAAAGAAGGCTGTGAAGAAAGCTGCAAAGAAGGCGGTAAAAAAGACCGTTAAGAAAGCGGCGGCGAAGCCCAAGAAGAAGACCGCTGCAAAGAAAACGAAGAAGAAACGGTAACAGCGAATGTCCATCCCTGAGAACGAACAAGCGGAGCGCGAGGTCAAGATCCGCAGCATACTGCAGGAGGAACTGCAGGACGGCGAGGACCTTGCGAACGAGGCCCGGAGCATGGTCGGCTATCTTCTGCGGGAGAAGAAAGGATATGCTGCCGAGGACATCCGGAAGGGGCTGGCCTTTGAGGTGCAGCTCGGCGCTGAGACGGCGTGGTCGTCCGCTGACTTCCTTGTGTCGCTGAACGGCCGGATGGCCATGATCATCAAGTGCGCAGCGGGATCGCTCGACTCGCGGGAGCGCCAGGCTGTGGCCGCGGCGCGGGTCATTGCGTCTCCGCCGCTGCCGGTCGCGGTCGTTGCGGACCCGGTGCATGCAGAGGTGCTGGACGTGGCGAGCGGCAAGGTAGTGGGGGAAGGGTTCGGTGCGATCCCAACCAAAGAACAATTGACCGCGCTTGTCGCCAGCAAGGCTATGACGCCGCTCGATCCGAAACGGCTTGAGAAGGAGAAGCGCATCCTCCTGGCTTTTGACGCCATCAAGTGCTGCGTGCCCCAGGGCGGGGACGGCAAGGGCGTCAATCTGCCGCGGGACGGCGGCGACCGTTGCTCCCCGAAGTAAATTCCCCTGAAAGCTGAAGGGTCCCGGAGTTCCGGCGTTTTTCCCGTCGTTAATCCGGACTTCCATTGCCCACTATGCCGCGGCGAATATCCATAGCAAAACTCTCGATTCCCTCGACCAAGGGCAGCGTGGCGCGCACGCGGCTGTTCAAATCGCTCGACGAGGGCTCCCGCCCGGTCACCTGGATATCGGGACCCGCGGGATCGGGGAAAACGACGCTCATCGCGAGCTATTGCGCCGTCCGCAGGCTCCCGACCCTGTGGTACCGCGCCGACGCGGGCGACGGGGACCCTGCGACGTTCTTCTATTATCTCGGCCTCGCGGCACGGAAGGCGGCGCCGCGCAGGCGCAAGCCCCTGCCGCTGTTCACGCCGGAGTATTTTCTGGGAGCGGCGGTGTTTGCGCAGCGATACTTCGAGGAGCTCTTCGGCCGCCTTCCCTCCCGCGCCGCGATCGTGATCGACGATTACCACACCGTCGCTCCCGATTCTCCTTTGCATGCGATGACGGCGGCGGGATTCGGCGTGCTGCCGGAGGGCATCCGGGTGTTCGTCACGAGCCGGAGCGGCCCGCCGGAGATGCTTGCGGGGCTGCGCGCGCAGGGGCGCATAGACATGCTCGGCTGGGAGGACTTGAAATTTACCCGGGAAGAGACCCGGGCGCTGGTGAGGAATGCGGGCCATGCGCGGCCGGCCCCGGACCTGGTCGCCGGGCTCCGGGCGACCACCGACGGGTGGAGCGCGGGCCTGGCGCTGCTCCTGGAACGGATGAAGAAGAGGCCCCTGGCCGGTCTCGCGGCTTCCCACCACTCCCGGGAGGAGATATTCGACTATTTCGCATCCCAGATCCTGGCTACGCTCGACGAAGAACGCAGGGCGTTCCTCCTGACGACGGCGCTTTTGCCGGAAATGACGGCGGCCGCGGCGGAAGATCTGAGCGGCGCCCCGCGCGCCTCGCGGATACTCTCGGACTTCGCGCGGGACCAGTTCTTTACGACAAGGCACGCGCGGAACGACGACGTGTACCTCTACCATCCGCTCTTCCGGGAGTTTCTGACCGTCCGGGCGGAACGGGAGTTTTTGCCGGACCGGCTGCAGGCCCTCCGGAACCGGGCGGCCCGCATCCTGCAGCGCGAGGGAAGGTCCGAGGACGCCGCGGCGCTCATGGCTTCGGCAGGGGACTGGGACGGCCTCGCCGGGATCGTGCGCGAACAGGCGCCGGATCTCGTGCGCCAGGGACGGCACAAGACCGTCGAACACTGGCTGCTCCGCATGCCCGCGGAGGTCGTCGGCCGGTCCGGCTGGCTGTCGTACTGGCGCGCGGTCAGCGCCATGCCCTCCGATCTCACGGCGAGCCTGAACCTGTTCGAGCGCGCCTTCCGGCTGTTCGAAGCGGAAGGCGACCGGCCGGCGGCCCTGCTTGCCTGGTCGGGCGCGGTGGAAGCGATTTTTCTGGAGCGGGGGGATTTCACCAGGCTCGATCCATGGCTTGCATGGATCGACGAAATTCTCGGTGATGAGCCGGAGTTCCCCTCCGCCGAGGCGGAGGTCCGGGTCGTCACGAGCGTCGTCATCGCGCTGACCTTCCGGCGGCCGGACCATCCCCGCGTCTGCGCGTGGGCGGACCGTGCCTTCACCCTGGCGCAGCGAAACATCGACACCGGCGCCCGGATGTCCCTTGCGAATGTCCTCGTCTTTTTCGCCGTTCTATTCGGCGATTTCACGAAGGTGTCCTTCCTCCTCGGCATGATCCGGCCGCTTGTCAGGACGGCCGATATCCATCCGCTCACCGCGATTCTCTGGCTCTCCATCGATGCCTGCGCCCGTTACTGGGTTGACGTGTCCAGCAAGGAGTCGCTCCGGGCCGTGGATGCGGGCATGGCGACTGCGCGCTCCAGCGGAGTGCGGGTTCTCGACTTCGTTCTCGCGGCCCAGGGAGCGCACGCAGCCATCGCGGCGGGGGACGTCGAAACAGCGCAGCGGTTCCTCGATGAAATGGCGCCGGTCATGGCCACTTCGCGTTTGACCGATCAGGCGAATTTTTACTATCTGCTGGCCTGGCTGGACCTCTACCGGGGAGATTCTCGTGCGGCGGCGCGGCACGCGGAGAGGGGAATCCAATTGGCCGCGGAAGCGGGAGCGGCCATTCCCGTCATTGCCACGCGAACCGGCCTGTCCCATGCGCTCATGAGCCTGGGAGACAATGATGCAGCTGAGAAACAGATTTCCCTGGCGCGGTGCACGGCCGCCGGCATCCCGAGCATGCAGATGGAACTGATTCTGCTCTTTGCTGAAGCGCGGCTTGCCTTTCTTCGCGGAGCGGAGAAGGCCGGACGGTCCGTTCTCCGGAAAGCCCTGGTGCTGAGCCGCGACAACCGTTACTGGAATATGCCCTACTGGACGCCCGGCATCATGACGCCGCTTTGCATCAAAGCGCTCGACGGGGGTATCGAGAGAGAGTATGTCCGTGAGCTGATCAGGAAGCGAAATCTCTTTCCCGAAGAGTCGTTGCTCCTGACGGAGAATTGGCCCTGGCCCGTCGAAATCCGCACCCTGGGCAGGTTTGAGATCGTTGTCGACGGGAAGCCGCACCGGTCGCCCGGGAAAGTGCAGCAACGGCCGCTGCAGCTCCTGAAAGCGCTGATCGCATTCGGCGCGCGCGAAGTGAGCCAGCCCAGTCTGAACGACGCGCTCTGGCCCGACGCGGACGGCGATTTGGCGAACCAGGCCTTTAAGACGACCCTGCACCGTCTGCGGCAGCTTCTGGGGAACGAGAAGGCCGTCGTCGTGAGCGACGGATTGGTGACCCTTGATCAGCGTCATTGCCGCGTTGATGTCCTGGTCTTCGAGCAACTGGCCGGCGAGGCCGCCGCTGCTTCGTCAGCGGGAGCAACGGACCAGGCCCGGGTCTTGCTCGAAAAGGCGGCGGCACTGTACACGGGCACCTTCCTTCCTGCGGAGGAGGGGAGCGTCTGGGCTGTTTCGCTTCGCGAGCGGCTGAAGGCGGGGTATCTGAAAACCATTGTCCGGCTCGGCGCGCTGTATGCCTCGTCCTCGAACTGGGACAAGGCCGCGGATTGTTACCAGAAAGCACTGGATACGGACGATCTTGCCGAGGAGTTTTACCTCGGCCTGATGGAGTGTCATATCAGGCGGGGCCGGCCCGCCGAGGCTGCCCGCGTCTATGCCCGCTGCCGGAACAGGCTCATGGCTGCGCTGGGAGTCGGTCCGTCGCAGACCATCGAAGAACTTCACGCACGCCTGAAACGCTGATAAACCGCATTGTTTTTTCTGCATTTTCAAACCGCCCTGAGAGCAGCCATATTTCCCCGCTGTGCCACAATCGGTTCATCGCATCCGTAACCTATCCGTAACCTGTCCTCTTGTAGTATTCCCCATAGTGAATAACGACGAGTCCCCTGTCAAGCCGGCGCTGGGCGCTGGCAGGGACACGCCTAACCCGGACAAGCCGGAACTATAAAACCAAAGGAGGTAATTATTATGAAAAAGAGACATTTCGGGTTTTTTGCGGCATTGGTCTTGTGTTTATCATTGATAGCGGCCGCCTGCGGCGGGGGCGGCGGAGGGGGCATCCCGTCGGCGGCTACGCTTACCTCCATCGCCGTAACTCCTGCCACCCCGAGCATTGCTCTGGGGACAACGCAGCAGTTCGCTGCCACGGGAACGTTTTCGGACGGAAGCACACAAAACCTGACCACACAGGTTGGCTGGAGCTCTTCGGACACGGGAAAGGCGACCATCAACAGCGCCGGCCTTGCCACGTCAGTTGCCGTCGGGACAACGACTGTCACGGCGACTTCAGGCAACATCGTGGGAACCGCCACTTTGACGGTAACCAACGCGACGCTCGCATCCATCGCCGTAACGCCGGCAACCGCGAGCATCGCTACGGGCGCGACCCAGCAGTTCACTGCCAGGGGGACCTACTCGGACGGCAGCGCGAAGGATATCACGGCGTCGGTGACGTGGGCCTCATCGGACGTCACGCGGGCAACCGTGAGCGCGGCGGGATTGGCGACTGCGGCTTCAAATGCCGCCGGCTCGACCACTATCACGGCGACCTCGGGAAGCGTCTCGGGGAGCGCCGTGCTCAAGATCATCGTCAATCTCCCCAAGACCGGCCAGGTCACATCATACGGCACGGGGTCGATCGACGATGGCGCATTGCAAAGAGGCGTTGCCTGGCCGACTCCGAGGTTCACCGCCGGAACGGGCGCAGAGGTTGACTGCGTGACCGACAACCTCACCGGGCTCATGTGGGTAAAGGCGCCGGATTCCACCATTACAAGGACATGGCAGGAGGCGCTGGACTATGCCAATGGTTTGGACCTTTGCGGCCACACCGACTGGCGGCTGCCGAACAAAAAGGAACTCAGGAGCCTTGCCAACTATGGGGAGGCCGATGTAGCTACATGGCTGAACAACCAGGGATTCAGCAATGTGCAGGCAAGCTTCTACTGGTCGTCTACGACGTACGCCGGTCTTACGACGTTGGCAGGGTTCGTCAGCATGTTCAACGGCCTCATGGGCTACGACACTAAGGGCGGTAGCTACTACGCGTGGCCTGTGCGCTCCGGACAGTAGGTTATTCGGCCATTTGGTCATTTGAGGTTTCGGCGAATCATGGCGCAATATGAGCATTTGCCCATATATAAAAAAGGCGATGGATTTGGCCATATACATCGAAAACATCGTCAGGGGTTTTTCGAGATACCACAAGTACATCCTGGGCACGGACCTGCGGAACCTGTCCCGCACGGTTGTGCGGCTGATCATCAGGGCGAATTCCGAAAGGAGGAATCAATATGTTGAAGAAAATTATGATGCTTGCGGTTGTAATGGTGTTTGCGGCTGTTGCGGCGTATGCCGCGCCCGCGGATATTCCCAAGACCGGGCAGACAAAGTGCTATAACACTGCAGGAGCGGAGATTGCCTGCGCTAACACCGGGCAGGACGGCGACAAGCTGGCAGGCGTTGCCTGGCCGACTCCGAGGTTCACGGTCGGAACAGGCGCAGAAGTTGACTGCGTAACCGACAACCTTACCGGGCTCATGTGGGTAAAGGCGCCGGATCCCACCGGAAGGACATGGCAGGAGGCGCTGGACTATGCCGATGGTTTGGACCTTTGCGGCCACACCGACTGGCGGCTGCCGAACGTGAATGAGCTCGAAAGCCTTCTCCATGCGGAATACACGAATACAACATTGTGCGGCGGCGCAGGGTGTAGTGACAACGCCGCGTGGCTGAACACCCAGGGCTTCAGCAATGTGCAGGCTCACTACTACTGGTCGTCCAGTACGTATGCCGCTGATACGACGTTAGCATGGCTCGTCCATATGGTCTTCGGCGGCGTGTACAGCGACGATAAGACCTCTATATTCAACGTGTGGCCTGTGCGCGCCGGACACTAGGCCGCTGCCGGTCTTGCCAATGCGGCAAAATTCAAGCATTGGATACCGGCGATGCGGTCTACGACAAATGCAGCAATTGGGCGGACGGAATCAGCGCAACAGCAGGTATATCAGGTTTGCCGTATACGACGAATATTTATTGGACATACGGCGCCTATCTGACCTGCGATATGGAGGCGTTGCTCTATTACCTGGAAGACTGAGTTTTCGCAGGAATCAGGAAGACACGTAGTGCTTTGCGGCCGCCCTCCGGGGCGGCCGTTTCTTTGTGGTGCGCCCGGCAGGGCGCACACCCTTGGAGGTGAAAGTCCTCTACGGACCCTGATGACGGGAACCGTTAGCTGAACCGCAAGGGCTGCCGGGCTCACCGGGGTCTGAAGGAAGCGGTAAGCAAATCTCCGGCCCGAAGAACATGAAGCGCATACAAGGCGCCGCGTCTGGGCGAGACGGCCATAAGATTCAAAGCCCGATAGTCATTCGGAAGGCGCGGAAGTAGATGCGACGGGTATATGGGGTGAAAGTGGGTGCGCAATACCCGGGGAGGTCTGCGCGTCATGCGGTAGGAGCGTCGTGAGGGAGTCCGGGGACGGGTCAGCCCGGCAACCAAGACCCAGGCGCAGCAGCGGCTGTCATCTGCAGCGAGTCCCCTTAAGGCAGGGGAAATACGAACCAGACAGCATCTCAGGACGAATCCTCCAGCACGCCTGAAACGCTGATAAATCGCATTGTTTTTTCTGCATTTTCAAACCGCCCTGGGAACAGCCATATTTCCCCGCTGTGCCGCAATCGGTTCATCGCATCCGTAACCTATCCGTAACCTGTCCTGTTGTAGTATCCCCCAAGTGAAAAACGACGGGCCCCCCTTTCAAGCTGGCGCTGGGCGCCGGCAGGGACACGCATAACCCGGACAAGCCGGAACCATAAATCCGATACTATTCACCACGGATGCACGCGGATGAGCACGGACAAAACTTAAGATAAACGCCTTTATCAATAAGCCATAAATAAGGAGGGAAGGGAAATGAAGATGCTATTGAGGCTTTCTTTCACAGTATTGCTGGCAGTCATGGCTCTATCCGGGTGCGGCGGAGGTGGTGGGGAAGGGGGCGGTGCTCCCGCGTCATCGGCCAAGGCCATTACCGCCTTTTCTCTCGACGGGGTTGCGGGGACAATAAATGAAACGGCAAAGACGATCTCCGTCACCATGCCGTACGGCACGAATGTCACGGCCCTGGTTGCGACGTTCACGAGCACCGGGGCGAGCGTAAAGGTAGGCTCGGCCGTCCAGACAAGCGGGACAACGGCGAATGACTTCACAAACCCCGTGTCATACACGGTAACGGCGGCGGACGGCACAATAGCGGCATATACCGTGACGGTGACCGTGGCCCTGAGCTCCGCCAAGGCCATTACCGCCTTTTCTCTCGACGGGGTTGCGGGGACAATAAATGAAACGGCAAAGACGATTTCCGTCGCAATGCCGTACGGCACGAATGTCACGGCTGTCACGGCCCTGGTTGCGACGTTCGCGACCACCGGGGAGAGCGTAACAGTAGGCTCGGCCGTCCAGACAAGCGGGACAACGGCGAATGACTTCACAAGCCCCGTGTCATACACGGTAACGGCGGCGGACGGTACAACGGCGACATATACCGTGACGGTGACAGTAGGCAAACTCCCGGATACCGGCCAAACGGGAGACTACACCGCTACCATCGGAGAAGACAGCGATTATACCATTAACTCTCCCTCTTACACTGATAACGGAGACGGCACAATCACCGACAATGTCACGAAACTTACGTGGCAGAAGTGTTCCCCGGGACAAAGCGGAGCGGATTGCGCCGCCGGCACCGCGACGGAATATAGCTGGGACAATGCAGGTACAGCCTGCGCCGGCCTTGGGACAGGCTGGCGTCTACCCACGCGCATGGAACTGCTCACAATAGCCGATTACGGGGTATCTGCCCCGGCAATAAACGGCGTTTCTTTCCCAGGCACGATCACATGGTACTACTGGACGTCCACTACTTACGCGGGCGGTACGACGAATGCGTGGGTCGTGGCCTTCGGCGGCGGCACCGCGGACTGGTACGATAAGACTAGCGTGAACTATGTCCGTTGCGTGCGAGGACAGTGAGTCGGTCATTTAAATTCAAAGGAGGGGGTTGTCTATGAAGAGAGTCCTGATTTCTATTTTGGCGGCAGGGTTTCTTGGGTTGTATTGCGGCTATGCAAACGCGGGGAGCTACACGGACAACGGCAATGCAACCGTGACCGACAATACCACCGGTCTCATGTGGCAACAATGTTCCGCGGGTCTGAGCGGCGCTAATTGCACTGCAGGCATACAAGCTATATACTCATGGGATGATGCAATAACCTATTGCGAAGGCCTGTCGCTCGGCGGCTTTACAGACTGGCGTCTGCCGAACGTCAGGGAGTTGAGCTCTCTTGTTGACGTTTCGCGGGTCAACCAGTCTATTGATCCCCTGTTTCCTGCTACGCAATCAGCCTTGTACTGGTCGTCCACTATTAACGCGGGCAATACGTTATACGCGTGGATCGTGGACTTCAACAGCGGCCGCGTGTACTACAACGCGGTGTTTAATACGAACTATATCCGTTGCGTGCGGGGACAGTGAGCCGGCGACTGGGTCATTGGGGTATCTGGGTATGAAGGGGGAGGGGGATGCCGCTATGCCAACATCCCCCTCGCATCGTACTATCCCCCAAGTGAAAAACGACGGGCCCCCTTTCAAGCCGGCGCTGGGCGCCGGCAGGGCGCGCCTGCGGCCGTGTATCCGGCCGGGAGGCAGGACGTGGAGTGCTACATCGTTCGAATATACCGCCGATACGAGGACCCGGAGAGGAACATCGTCGGGGTCGTTGAAGAGGTGGGACAGGACGCAAAACAGGCATTTACCAATGACCGGGAACTGCGGGAGATCCTGGCCCCGGAACGAATACGAGCGGGCAGCCACGGCGGCAAAAGCGCTCTGAGCAGGTCCGGTGAACAGTCTCGTTAAAAAGGAGGAATTGATGAGAAACAGCACATTTGAGTACGGAATGGTTTTTCTGGCGCTATGTTGTCTTGTTTTTGCAGGCTGCGGAGGCGGAGGCGCGACCACGATTGCGGATACCACTGCCCCGACGATCAGTTCCACCAGCCCGGCGAGCAACGCGAGCGGCGTTGCAGTGAACGGAGCGATCAGCGCGACCTTCAGCGAGGCCATGGATGCGTCAACAATAACATCGTCATCGTTCACGGTAAAAGACGCGAACAATAACGCGGTTTCCGGGGCCGTGAATTATGCGGGAACATCCGCGACCTTCACGCCCGCGGCGGACTTTGCCTACGCTACGGCCTATACTGCAACGATCTCGACGGGAGCAAAGGACGTTGCCGGAAATGCCCTCACAGCTGCCTATTCCTGGAGTTTCACCACGGGCACGGCTCCGGATACCACTGCCCCGACAGTCAGTTCCACCAGCCCGGAGAGCAACGCAACCGGTGTTGCGGTGAACGGCGCGGTCAGCGCGACCTTCAGCGAGGCCATGGACCCCGCAACGTTCACCGTATCGTCGTTCCTGCTGAAGGACGGGAGCAATAATGCCGTCAGCGGCGCGGTGAATTACGCGGGTACGACCGCGACCTTCACGCCGTCGGTCAATCTGGCTTATTCCGCGGGATACACGGCAACGGTCACGACTACTGTTAAAGACCTTGCAGGGAACGCCCCGGCTGCTGCCTATTCCTGGAGTTTCACCACCGGCGCGGCGCCGGATACCACACCGCCGACGGTGACCTCCACCAGCCCGGCGGGCAGTGCAACCGGTGTTGCGGTGGACGGCGCGGTCAGCGTGACCTTCAGCGAAGCCATGAAAGCGGAGACGATCACCACCGGGTCCTTCCTGCTGAAAGACGCGGGCAATAACGCGGTCAGCGGCACGGTTATCTATTCAGCCGCAACGGCAACGTTCACTCCATCGGCAAATCTGGCCTATGCAACGCTGTACACGGCAACGGTCACAACGGCGGCAGTGGACCTGGCGGGAAACGGACTTGCGACAAATGCGACGTTTACCTTTACGACCGCTGCAGCTCCGAACGTCGCTTTCGTGACCTCTGTTACCGGGAACGGTAATTTGAGTTCCTGGGCGGACGCCGGCGGAAAAACCGGCCTGGCTGCGGCAGACGCGATCTGCCAGGCGCGCGCAACAGCCGGAGGGCTGACGGGAACGTTCAAGGCCTGGATGTCCGATACCTCCGACGACGCCTATTGCCGCATGCATGACCTGACCGGCCACATTTATGATAAATGCGGACAAGGGGTGCTCCCGGCTTCGGCAGGGCCCTGGGTCAGAACCGACGGCACTCCCTTTGCTCCAACGATCGATAAAATGACGGCGCAGCGCCAGATCTACAGTCCGCTGGCGTATGACGAGTTCGGGATTAAGGCCCCGGCGGGATCGGCATTCCACACCGGGACTTCGGAAACAGGCGAATATGTGTATGGAGGAATGTGCACAAACTGGACGGTTTCAAATTTTGATGCTCACAATGTAGGTTTTATCTACTCTACCACCTACGGATGGACTGCCGGCTCGGGAAACTGTAACTCGTCGGCGGCGCTGGCGTGTTTTCAGATCGGGAACGGCGGACCGCTCCCGGCCTTTACCGCCACGGGGAGAAAAGCCTTCATTACGTCGACCAAGGGGACCGGCAACCTCGGCAGTTGGGCCGACTCAGGCGGCAACACAGGTGTTGCTGCCGGCGATGCGATCTGCCAGGCGCGGGCTTCCGCCGCCGGTCTTGCCAATGCGGCAAAATTCAAGGCGTGGTTGTCCGATGGAACCGCGGCGATGGATAGCCGGTTGACGGGCAATGGCCCCTGGCTCCGTCTCGACGGCATGGTTATGGCCAAGGACAAGACAGAACTCATGAGCGGCAGTTTGCCGACCAGCATCAACGTAACCGAGACAGGGGTGTACGTCGGCGACGCAAATTCCCTTGCCTGGACGGGCACGAAGTCAGACGGCACGGCGCACGCAGACACTTGTAACGGCTGGACCGATGCAACAAACGGGATGAGCGGATTGGCGGGGATGCCTTATGCCGCGAACCTCTGGTGGACGTTCTTCACGCTGCCGACCTGCGACACGCAGGCGTCGCTCTATTGCCTGGAAGACTGAGTTTTCGCAAAAATCAAGAAGACACGTACTGCTTTGCGGCCGCCCTTCGGGGCGGCCGTTTCTTTGGAACGTGTATCGATGCTTCCCCCGTGGCAGGAATATGCTGCGGCGAACAGAGCCTTGACCCGCCTTTGCCCATGATGCTAGAATGCACACTGTTCACCGGCATGGATATCCCGATCATGGCAGCGCATTCTTTCCGTTCATGACCCAACTTACCGAAGAGACTTTTGAAAAGACCCTCCGTTCCTTTATCCGCTCAGAGCGTATAGACCTGGGCGGCGTCACGTTCATCGATCCCTACGGCATGGTCGGCCTTTTGGAGATCGGCGAGCTGTGCATGCTCGAGGACGTGAAGAAGACGATCGTCCTTCCCCGATCCCCCGAGGTCTGCAGGTATCTTGAGCGCATGGACTTCTTTTCCCACGCGAAACGATACTTCACCCTTGAACCCATGCAGCCTCCATCTGATGGCAGCAGCGGCGCCTCAGATGTACTGCTCGAGATCACACCCATCGAACGGGCCAACGATATCCACTATATTGTCGGCAAGGTGCGGGAGCGGGCCCAGGCCATACTTACTGCACATCTCCGGTACGATGAACGGGCCATCAACGGGTTCATCGTTGCCCTTTCCGAGGTCTGCCAGAACATCATCGAGCATAGCGAGAACAAGGGCTTTGTGGGAATCCAGAAGTACCGTTTTCCGAGCCTGGGAAAGAACATCGTCAAGATCGCGGTCATGGATGCGGGCATAGGATTTCGCAGGTCGCTCTCGAACCGCTTCAAGCTCAAGAGCGATCTTGAGGCTATAGAAAAGGGCCTGCTCCAAGGCGCGTCGCGCCACGAGGACGAGGGCCGTGGCCACGGCCTTGCCGCAGTGCGCAGGTTCGTGACCCAGTGGCAGGGCAGGCTCTCGATCCGCTCTGGCTCGGCCCGTCTCTCACTTATCCCGAAGTGGTCGCGGGGCAGGGAAAAGGAACTGAACCTCACGCAGTTCCCCGGCAGCCAGATCAACATCATCCTGCCGGAGATGTGATCAGGCCCTATCCTGATCTCGAACACCGTTTTATTCCCGCGCTGATAACGCCTGTTTTATTGACAGCTCTCGATCAAGTTGGTACTATGTTGCAGTTTGTTGAAGCCGTTCTGAAGGAGAATGAAATGAAGAAACAGATTGTGATGTTGTTCCTGGCAGCAGGTCTCATGATCGCCCAGAGCGCATTGGCTGCTGAAACAGCGCCGCTCAGCACTCCGGAGCTGAAGCAGGCCATCGGCGCGGGCAAGAAGAACACGGTTGTTTTCTTTATCAACCCCAACGGCGGTCCCTGCAAGGCGCAGAAGGAGATCCTGGTTCAGCTTCAGAAGGACCGGAAGGGGAACTTCAATATTGCCTACGTGGATGCAATGAACCAGGCGAACCAGAAGGCGTTCTATGACTACGGCGTCAGGAGCCTGCCCACGGTCGTGGTCGTTGACGGGAAGGGCAAGATCGCAAAGTATTTCCCTCCGGGCATCCAGAGCTACGATGTTCTGGCAAAGACGCTGGACAGCATTAAGTAATGGACCTAGGCATAACAAATATCGGATTGGCAATAGGCGCGGGGCTCGCAAGCGTGATGTCTCCCTGCGTGCTGCCGGTCGTTCCGGTGATCATGGCGGGGGCGGAGCGGGAAGACCGCCTTCGGCCCCTGCTGATCGTTCTCGGGCTGTCGCTCATGTTCATGATCATGGGCGCGATCTCGTCGCTCTTTGGCGCGCTTCTGGTCGGAAAGACCCGGTACATCGAACTGACCGGCGCGGTGATCATCATGATCATGGGCTTTGTGGTCCTGTTCGATCTCAGCCTGTTCAAGCGGCTCTATCAATTGTCGAACATTCGCGTGAAGGGCGAGGGAAGGTTCTCGGGGCTTCTGCTCGGCATGGCGCTCGGCCTTGTCTGGGTCCCCTGCATCGGTCCGTTCCTGTCCAGCATCCTCACCATGGTCGGCACGAGCGGAGAGATGGCAAAGGGTGTTTTCCTGCTCGGATTCTACTCTCTTGGCCTTGCGATCCCCATGCTGATCGTGGCTTATTCCTCACATCTTCTGCAGCGCAAGCTCAGTTCCCTGGCACGGCATGAAGCGGTATTTCGCTATGTGACCGGCAGCATCCTTATTGCTTTTGGTCTGTACTCCATCCTTGTCGGCAACATCGCCTTCTCGTAACTGATTGATATTATAGGTTATAATATCAATTAAATAACCACTTGACAAAAGTCTTGAAATATGGTTCAATTGATTCAATTGAATTGGATGTTTTTAGCGGGAGCTCTATGGAATTAACGATCAATACCGGAACTTTTGAGCACAAGATCTATCCCATTCGAGGACAGAAGGTCATGCTGGACAGCGACCTTGCTGCTATGTATGGGGTGAATATCGGCGACCTGCATCGCGCGGTAAAAAGGAATATGACACGATTTCCCAAGGACTTCATGTTCCAGTTGACACCCGATGAGACCGAAACCTTAAGATGCCAAACCGGCATCATGGGACTGCGTGAGCATCTTACAGCCCAAAACGCCGGCATAACGCCTGCTCGTGGAAAACAGCGGAAGTATCTTCCCCAGGTCTTTACTGAACAGGGCGTGGCCATGCTTTCCAGCGTGTTAAAGAGCCGGCAGGCAGCTCACGTCAATACTGCAATCATGCGCACGTTCATCAGTGATTCCCGGTTCGCGGTTGTTTTCGATGCCATTCGCGAGTTCATGACTCAGACGGACAAGATCGGTTTCCTTGCCAGGGAAAGCATGTCTGTCTATAAGACAGTTGCTGAGAGATCATTATTGGCAGCCTCAAAAGCGGATAGGAAAAAGATCCATCATGAGGTTGCACGATGAAGCCGGTGGCCACGGCAGAAACAATAGCGCGACAGATTTATCTGATCCGCGGACAGCACCGAAAGTATTTACCCTATGCATTTACCGAGCACGGGGCGCTCATGGCTGCGAGTGTTCTTAATACGCCGCGTGCCGTCGAGGTGAGCATTTATGTTGTGCGCGCATTCGTCAAGCTCCGGGAAATGATCGCTTCTCATAAGGATCTCGCAAATCGCTTTGATGATTTGGAGAAACGATACGATGCGCGGTTTACCGTGGTTTTCGACGCTATTCGCGAACTGATGACCGTTCCGGAGGAAGAAAAAAGAAAAATCGGGTTTCTGGCAAAGGAGAACCATGCGGTCTATGCGTCGCCTGACCGCAGTAATGCAGTGGCCTAATAATTTCGCTATGACCACTTACGACCTTCATACACTCCTGAAAGAGGAGATCAACAGCGACGCCCGGGACCTCGTGACCCGGCCCACCGGCCAGGCCATCCGCATACGGATCGAGCGGGACCTGGAAGCGGAGCCCGCGGGAACCGTGATCGGTCTCGACTTCTCCAGGGTCGGAGTGATCGACTATTCCTGCGCGGACGAGATCGTGGCAAAGCTCCTGTCGCGGCTGCTTTCGGGCGAGTACGGGGACCGGTATCTCCTGCTCCTGGGGCTGAACGAGAACCAGAAGGAGAACATCGAGGTGGCGCTGGAACGGAAGGACCTCGCCATCGCAGGCCAGATGAAGGACAACGGAAGGGCGCTGCTCGGGAGCCTGAACAATTACCTCCGCGACACGCTCGATCATATCGTGAAGAACCGGAAGGTATCGTCAAAGGACCTGGCAGACGCCAAGAAGCTCGAGCCGAACACGAGCGGAACACGGCTGCTGAACCTCTACAAGAAGCGGCTGGTAAAACGGATCGAGGAACTGCGCAGCGACGGCAAGGTCTGGGTGTATGAAACGCTGGAGTAAAACAGCGCGAAGAAGCAACGGTGTTCTTATCAACGCGATTGACCGGAGGGTTGGATCATGGACAAGATCAACGACAGAATAGTCCTTTTTATCGCGCAGGGCGCGTACAGCGGCAGGGTGCCGTTCGCACCGGGAACAGCGGGAACGGCGGCTGCTGTTCTGCTGTATCTGCTGCTTAAGGCGCTCAATCCCGGGGCCTATCTTGGCGTATGCGTGCTCGTGACGGTCCTCGGGACCTGGATGGCAGGCGAGGCAGAGCTGCTGCTCAGGAAGAAGGACAGCCCCTCCATCGTTATCGACGAGATCGCCGGTTTTTTAGTGGCCATGTTCCTGGTGCCGGCGAGCTGGGAGTACATCGTTGCGGCTTTCCTGCTCTTCCGGTTCTTCGATATCGTCAAACCCTGGCCGATCAACGGGCTTCAGAAGGTCTCCGGCGGCGCCGGGGTGATGCTCGACGACCTGGGAGCAGGGATCTTCACGAACATAGTTCTTCAGATCGCGGCACGAAACCTATGAAGGGAAAGGAGTAAAGGATTGCAGGATTAGGAGGATTACCCCCTGGCATTATCAGACGGTTAATCCTTACCTCTCTACTCCTCTGATCCTGATCTTAAATCATGCGCGCTGAGATCATAGCAACCGGCAGTGAACTGTTGACCGGCAGGACCGTGGACACCAACTCCCTGTTCCTTGCCGACGGGCTTCTGGACCTCGGCATCGAAACCGCTTTCAAGTCCGTGGTAGGGGACGATGAAAAGGACATGGAAGAGGTCTTCCGCCGCGCCCTTGACCGCGCGGAGGTGATCGTGATCACCGGCGGCCTGGGCCCCACGGAGGATGATATCACGCGCAAGGTGCTCGCGCGGATGTTGAAGAAACGGCTCGTGCTGAACGAGAAAGCGCTCAAGGCGATCAAGGACGTGTTCGCTGCCCGGAACAGGGAGTATCCGGCGTCGAACGACCGCCAGGCGCTCATCCCGTCAGGCGGCCGGGTGCTGGCAAATCCCGTGGGCATCGCTCCGGGGTTCTTCCTGATCGAGGAAGGGCGGTTCATTGCCGTGCTTCCCGGAGTGCCGCAGGAGATGCGGACAATGTTCAGCGAGTCGCTCCGGCATGAGCTCGCGGCCCATTGCCGCAGCGAGGTCTTCATCCACCGCAAGGTGCTGCATACCTGGGGCATCGCCGAGTCAAAGGTCAACGAACAGCTTGAGGATATACTGAAAAAGGGCAAGCCCGTCATGGGACTGACCGCGCGGGAGACCGGCGTTGATATCAGCATCCTTGCGAAGGAAGGGAGCCGCGACCGCGCGCTCACCCTGGCGGACCGGACAGAGACCGAGGTCCGCAAACGGCTCGGCGACGCGGTGTACGGTATGGACAGCCAGGCCATGGAAGAGGTCGTGGGCGCCCTGCTCAGGCACCGCAAGCTCACACTCAGCGCGGCCGAGTCCTGCACCGGCGGATTGATCAGCTCGAGGATCACGAACACTCCCGGAAGCTCCGACTATTTCGAACGAGCCGTGGTCACCTACAGCAACGCATCCAAGACCGAACTGCTGGGTGTTCCCGCGGAGCTGATCGCGGCCCATGGCGCGGTGAGCCGGGAGGTCGCGGCTGCCATGGCAACGGGCATCCGGGAACGCGCGAAAACAAGCCTCGGCATCGCGATCACCGGGATCGCGGGCCCGGGAGGCGGTACAGCGGAAAAGCCTGTGGGTCTTGTGTACCTGGCCCTCGCAACCGCCGAAGGCGTATCGGTCGAGGAGCGCAGGTTCCTGGGAGACCGCGACCAGATCCGGCAGCGTACCGCCCAGGCGGCGCTGGATATGGTGAGGAGGCATCTGATTGCGTGATTGCGGATTGCGGATTGAAAAAACCGCTGGCATAATCCGCAATCTGCAATCGGAAATCCGAAATCAATATGCGTTTATTCATTGCCATCGAGCTCCCCGAATCGCTCAAGCAGGAGATCGGGACGGTCCGGGAACAGCTCAGGAAGAGCGGGGCAGATGCCAACTGGACCCGGCCTGAAGGCATCCACCTGACGCTCAAGTTCCTGGGCGAGGTGGAGGAGTCCCTCGTCCCGTTGATCAAAGGATCCCTTGCAGCGGCTTGTCGGGGTATCGGAAAGTTCCGGATCGAGATCGCGGGAGCGGGCGCCTTCCCGAACCTGAAGGCCCCCCGGGTGCTGTGGCTGGGCGTGCAGGGTGACGTGGAAAAGCTCGGAGCGCTGCAGGCATCGGTCGAGGACGGGATGGCGGATCTGGGATTCGAGCGGGAGGAACGGAAGTTCAGTCCTCATCTTACCCTTGGCCGCGTTAAGTTCCCCAGGCCACGGGACAACTGGCAGGACAGGATCAGCGAGATCAGGGACGTGCAGCTCGGCGGATTCGAGGCCGGTCACGTGAGCCTGATGAAGAGCGAGCTACGGCGCGACGGCGCGGTGTATACGGAAATGGCGAGGATAGAGATCTAGACGAGAAACGAGAAACGAGAAACGAGAAACAGGAACTCACTCGTCGCTTGTCTCTGGTCACTTGTCACTGAGTAAATATCCCGGGACATCCGGAAAGGAGAACGAACATGGCAGACAAGGAAAAACTAAAGGCATTGGAACTGGCTGTGGGCCAGATCGAGAAGCAGTTCGGCAAGGGGTCCATCATGCGGCTGGACAAGGACGAGGTGCCGGCGAACATCGCGGCGATCTCGACGGGGTCCCTGGGGCTCGACGTGGCCCTGGGGATAGGCGGTGTGCCGCGCGGCAGGATCATCGAGGTCTACGGACCCGAGTCCTCGGGCAAGACCACCCTGGCGCTCAACATCATTGCCCAGGTTCAGAAGACCGGCGGCCAGGCGGCGTTCATCGACGCTGAACACGCGCTCGACGTGGTCTACGCGCGGAAGCTCGGGGTCAAGACCGACGAGCTGCTCATCTCCCAGCCCGACACGGGGGAGCAGGCGCTCGAGATCACCGAGACGCTGGTGCGGAGCGGGGCCATCGACGTGATCGTGGTGGATTCCGTGGCCGCCCTCACGCCGAGAGCGGAGATCGAAGGGGAGATGGGCGACGCCCACATGGGCCTCCAGGCGCGGCTCATGAGCCAGGCGCTCAGGAAGCTCACCGGCGCCATCAGCAAATCCAATACCACGCTCGTTTTCATCAACCAGATCCGCATGAAGATCGGCGTCATGTTCGGGAATCCCGAGACCACCACCGGCGGCAACGCGCTCAAATTCTACGCATCGGTCCGGCTCGATATCCGGCGGGTCTCGGCGATCAAGGAAGGCGAGGAGGTCACCGGCGGCCGGGTGAAGGTGAAGGTGGTGAAGAACAAGATAGCGCCGCCTTTCCGGTCCGCGGAGTTTGATATAATGTTCAACGAAGGCATCTCCAAGCTCGGCGAGATCATCGACATCGGCGTGGAGAAGAACATTGTCGAGAAGAGCGGGGCCTGGTTCTCCTACAGCGGAACGCGCATCGGCCAGGGCCGGGAGAACGTGAAGCAGTTCCTTCAGGAGCACCCGGACATGGCCGCGGAGATCGAGGCCAGGGTGCGGCAGGCCTACGGGCTTCCCACGACCGCTGCTCCGGCAGCGGAGGCGCCGGCAGCGAAGGAACCGGAAAAAGAGGCTCCGGCGGAAAAGCCTGCCCGGGCCGCGAAGGCCAAATCCGCGTGACGCCCGCCGCCGGATAATATTAGAAATTTCGCGCAAGTTAATGTACAATAGAACCACTTGCCGGTCGGTCCGGCCGCGTTCAGCGGTCAACGGCCGGCGCGATTTTTCTGCCCCGCCTGCTTGTCAGGCGTCGGTGCGTCTGGTTTGCGGGAGGTACCATGCAACTGAATGATCTGCTCAAAGCGACGTTCGAAAAAAGAGCGTCGGACCTGCATCTGAAGGTCGGTGTTCCACCGGTCCTCAGGATCGACGGGAGGCTGGTGCCGCTTGATGCCGAGAAGCGGCTGACCCAGGAAGACACGGTCGCGATCGCGTCGGGCATCATGAACCCGGGCCAGAAGGCCCGGTTCAACGAGAAGAACGAGCTGGACCTGGCCTACGCGGTCCCGGGGCTGGGACGTTTCCGCGTGAACATATTCAAACAGCGCGGCAGCGTGGGCATGGTATTCCGGTCCGTGCCCGCGAAGATCCTGAACTTCGAGGAGCTGCTCCTGCCCCCGGTATTGACGAAGGTCGCCCAGGAGCAGCGCGGCCTGATACTCGTGACCGGGACCACGGGAAGCGGAAAATCCACGACGCTCGCGGCCGTGATCGATTACATCAACACGGCGCGCACCACGAACATCGTGACCATCGAAGACCCCATCGAGTTCCTGCACCGGGACAAGAAGAGCATTGTGAACCAGCGCGAGATCGGTTCGGACACCTTCACCTTCGGAGAGGCGCTCCGGAGCGCCCTGCGCCAGGACCCCGATGTCATCCTCGTTGGCGAAATGCGCGACTTCGAGACCATTTCCACAGCGCTGACCGCGGCCGAGACCGGCCACCTCGTGCTGTCCACCCTCCATACGGTGGACACTTCCGAGACCGTGAACCGCATCATCAACGCGTTCCCGCCCTTCCAGCAAAAACAGGTGCGCATGCAGCTGGCATCGGTCATCAAGGCCATCGTTTCCCAGCGGCTGGTCGCGCGCGCTGACGGCAAGGGCCGCGTGCCTGCCGTGGAAGTGATGCTCGGGACCATGTCGGTGCGCGAAGCGATCATCGACGAGACCAAGACCCGCACCATCCCCGGGATCATATCCTCGGGCATGGTCCATTACGGCATGCAGACCTTTGACCAGTCCCTTCTTGGCCACTACAAGAAAGGCATCATCACCTACGAGGAAGCGCTCACCATGGCAAGCAACCCCGACGATTTCGCGCTCAAGGTCAAAGGCGTGCAGTCTACGAGCGACCTGGCCATGGAAGAGGATGAAAAAAAGAAGTCCGGATCAGGCATACGGGGCACCATCGGCGGAGCAAAGCCGGCGGCCAAGGAGTCCCCGGGCTCCTCAGGAAACTCGGATTTCAAGATCGACCGGTTCGGCAAGTAGGCGTGAGACGTGAAACTAAAGAGGGATAATATCATTTCAGGGCGGTCCTCAGTGACCGCCCGTTCAATTTGACCATGGAGCAGGACGACAAGGAACTGAAACGGGCAAAGAACAGCGCCTATCGTTTTCTCACCATCCGTCCCCGAAGCAGATACGAGGTCGAGCATAAGCTTCAGGACCGGGATTTCCCCTCGGACATCATCACTTCCGTCATTGATCATCTTATCAGGCTTGGCTATCTTGACGATCGAAGGTTTGCGGCCCAATGGGCAGCGAGCCGTGTACGGACGCGCGGATTCGGCAGACGCAGGATCGAGCAGGAACTTTACACCAAGGGGATCAGCCGTGAACTTATCACCGATACCCTGAGGGAGCTCTTTTGCGACGAGCCGGAGCTTGATGTGGCGCGCAAGGAGGCGGAAAAGAAGCTTCGTTCCCTCGGACGGTTCGACCCGGAGGTCCGGAAGCGGCGGCTTGCCGGGCATCTGGAGCGGAAAGGATTCCCTGCGGAGATAATCGGGAAAGTCCTGAGGGAGACGGGCCGTGACCGACGCGAACCTTGACTAATCCGATGAGAAGGGGTATGATCATCCGTATTAAGTTACGGATAATCGGAGGATATCGTGAAAGCAGCATTCAAAAGGGAAGAGATGGTAAGTGCAACAACGGTTGCGAAGAACTTCGGCAAGGTCGTTGCGGACCTTTTGGAACACCGGAAGGAGAAGGCGGCCGTGGTCAGGAACAATGAGATCACAGCGGTCATTCTGCCTGTCGAGGATTACGAGTACATGGCGGATGTGGTCGAGTTCGTGGAGCATCTCGAGATCTACGATATGGTCACGAAGCGACGGAAAAGCGCCGGCAAGCGCGTTCCCTTGGACAAGCTGTTGAAGGAGGAAGGCGTTGCGCTATAAGGTCGTTCTTACCGCGGAAGCGGCGAACGATTTTCGCAGTCTTGACGGCTCGGTCAAGAAACAAGCCGCCCGACAGCTCAAAAAGCTCGAAGAATCACCTCACCTTGGCCAGCCGCTCGGAAATCGTGCAGGATTCGATCTGGCTGGTTACTATAAGCTGTACGCGGCAACTAAAGCCATCCGGATCATCTATCGTATTATTGAGGATGAAGTCGTTGTGGAGATTCTAGGCATCGGCAAGCGGGCTGATTTCGAGGTCTATGCGGATGTGGCGAGAAGGTTGTTGAAGAAGAAGTAGGTGAACCTGTTGTCAGGGATACCGGCTGTCCCGCACTAATCTGTTGAATTCTTCCCGTTTTTCTGCTATTTTCCCCAGTGCTGTTACTTTCTTAAATTTTCGCCAAGAGGTGTGTTGTGAAGGCAAGTGAGCTGAGAAAGCTGTTCATCGACTATTTCGCCGGGAAAGGCCACAAGATCGTGCCGAGTTCGTCGCTCGTGCCGAAGAACGACCCGACCCTGCTGTTCACGAACGCGGGCATGGTCCAGTTCAAGGGCCTGTTCCTGGGAGAGGAAACGCGGGATTACAAGCGCGCGGTGACATCGCAGAAATGCGTGCGCGCCGGCGGCAAGCACAACGACCTGGAGAACGTGGGCCACACGGCCCGTCACCACACATTCTTCGAGATGCTCGGGAACTTCTCCTTCGGCGACTACTTCAAGAAGGACGCCATCGCCTTTGCCTGGGAGTTCCTGACCGAGGTGGTGAAGCTCCCGAAAGAGAAGCTCTGGGTCACGGTGTACAAGGACGACGACGAGGCCTTCGAGCTCTGGCAGCAGGTGGCCGGAGTAAAGCCGGACCGCATCGTGCGGCTCGGGGAAAAGGACAATTTCTGGGCCATGGGCGACACCGGCCCCTGCGGCCCCTGTTCGGAGATCCTGATAGACCAGGGCGCTGAGATCAGCTGCGGCAAGCCCGGCTGCGCCGTGGGCTGCGACTGCGACCGGTATCTGGAGATCTGGAACCTGGTGTTCATGCAGTACAACCGCGATGCCACGGGAAAACTGACGCCCCTTCCCAAACCGTCCATTGACACGGGCATGGGCCTGGAGCGTCTCTCGTCAGTGGTGCAGAAGGTGCGCACCAACTTCGAGACCGACCTGTTCCAGTCCATCATCAAGGAGATCGCGGCACACGCCGGCGTGCCGTACCACAAGGACACGCAGACCGACATCTCCTACCAGGTCTGCGCGGACCATCTCCGCGCCATGACCTTTCTGATCAACGACGGCGTGCTGCCGGCGAACGAGGGCAGGGGCTATGTGCTCAGGCGGATCATCCGCAGGGCCAGCCGCTACGGCCGTCTCATCGGCATCACCAAGCCCTTCCTGTTCAAGCTCACGGGAGCGGTGGTTGACGCCATGCGCCAGGCCTATCCCGATCTTGCGGATTCCCGCGAGCACGTTGCCAGGATCGTGCTGCTCGAAGAGGAGCGATTCGGCCAGACGCTGGACTCCGGTCTCGCGCTCCTGAACGAGACCGTGGCAAAGCTCAAGGCCGAAAAGAAGGTGATGATCCCCGGGGACGTGCTGTTCAAGCTGTATGACACCTTCGGATTCCCCCTGGACCTGGTGACGGACATGGCGCGGGACATGCACCTGGAGATCGACGAGGAAGGTTACCGCAAGGCCATGCAGGAACAGCGCGACAAGGCGCGGGCTGCCTGGGCAGGATCGGGCGAGGAAAAAGTCAGCCCGGTGTACAAGGAGGTCGCCTCAGCTGTCCGGAAAACCCGGTTCACGGGCTACGACATGCTTGAAGGAAGCGGCGAAGTACTGGCGATCATCAAAGCGAACAAACGGGTGAGCGAGGTCAGGGAAGGCGACGAGGCGGAGATCATCCTTGACCAGACGCCTTTCTACGCGGAGTCAGGCGGACAGGTCGGCGATCAGGGCGAACTTCTCGGCGAAGCAGCCAAGTTCAATGTCACGGAAACAATGAAGCCTGCCGACGGACTGTTCGTGCATAAGGGAAAGGTGAAAAAGGGCGGGTTCAAGATCGGCGACGCGGTGCTTGCCAAGGTGAATGCTGAAGAACGGATGGACACGGTCCGTCATCACACGGCAACCCATATTCTCCATTCAACTCTTCGCTCCGTATTGGGTGAGCATGTGAAGCAGGCCGGGTCGCTGGTCGCGCCGGACCGGTGCCGGTTCGATTTCACGCATTATACTGCGCTTACGGAACGTGAGAAAGAGCGCATCGAGGAACTGGTGAACGAGCGGATCCTCGAGAACCATCCGGTCGCGGTGGCGGAAATGGACATTGACCAGGCGATCGCTGCCGGCGCCATGGCGCTCTTTGACGAAAAATACGGGGACAAGGTGCGCGTTGTGACGGTCCAGGACGTGAGCAAGGAACTCTGCGGAGGCACCCACGCGAAGGCAAGCGGGGACATCGGCCTGTTCAAGATCCTGTCCGAGGGAGGCGTTGCCGCGGGTGTGCGGCGCATCGAGATCCTCGCAGGCCGACGGGCTTATCAGGCGGTTCGGAAAGAGGAGCAGAACCTCCGGGAGATCGCCCAGATGCTGAAGGTCTCCGATCCCGATGTGGTCGGCCGGGTGGAGCGCCTGACGGCACAGCTGCGCGACGCGGAAAAGGAGCTCGACAAGCTCAAGCACAAGATGCAGGCCTCCCAGGCAGGTGACGTCATCAGCGAGGCGCGGGAGGTGAAGGGTGTCAGGGTCCTTGCAAAACGCGCCGACAACATGGACCAGAAGGACCTCCGGGATTTCGGCGACAAACTTCGGGACAAGATGGGAAGCGGCATTCTCGCGCTCGGGATTGCAAAGGATGACAAAGTGAGCCTGATCGTGATGGTCTCGAAGGACTTGACCCCGAAGTTCCACGCCGGCAATCTGATCAAGGAGATGGCGGTGGTGCTCGGCGGCACGGGCGGCGGCAAGCCGGACATGGCCCAGGCAGGCGGCAAGGACCCGGGCAAGCTCGACGCGGCGTTGGAAACGCTGTATAAGGCGGTTGAGAAAACAGTCTGATGCTGCTTAGATCTAAAAAGTAAAATGTATCTCGCGCGAAGCCGCAAAGGAAAGCAATGATCTGACGAACTTCTTTGCGGGCTTAGCGTCTTTGCGAGAGATATGATCTGGTCTGTTTATTTGAGAGTTGTGAACTTGAACGCATCCGGAGCCCTTTCCGGGTGCGTTTTTCATTTTTCTCCAACCGCTTGTGCTTTGCTGTTCTATGCTATAATCAAATCAAACAGCTATAGTTAACTTCACAGGAACTCATCTCACAAGGAGGTTGCCATGGTGGTTGCGGAGATCGTCAAGAGGGCTTTTCTGGCAGGGCTTGGTGCGCAGGAGAAGGCGAAGGAGTTCGTCGACGAGCTGGTAAAGGCCGGGGAGCTTTCAAAGAGCGACGCGGCTGCGATGGTCAAAGAATGGACCGAAAAAGCGCAGCAGAGCACCAAGGACGTGGATGTAAAGCTCAAGGACGCCGTGGCCGGCATCCTGGAAAAACTGCACATCCCGAATAAGGACGAGTTCGAACGGCTGGAAAAGAAGGTGCAGAGCCTTTCCGCGCGGGTCAGAAAGCTCGAAGGCGGGGGCGAGGCAGAGGACTGATCGTCCGGGTAGAGCGCTATGTCCTTCCTGGGGTTCTGGAGAAGACATTACCGGGACATTCCCCGGGTGCGGCATATCCTGATGGTGGCGTCCCGGAACGGGTTCGGCCATCTTGTGGAACAAACAGGTCTGCAGCGGTTCGTGTCCGTGGGCATGAGGTTTCTGGCGTTCCGGAAACCTCCGCCCATGGTCCATCCGCTCGGAGCGCCCGAACGGCTCCGGATCATGTTCGAGGACCTGGGGCCGACATTTATCAAACTGGGCCAGGTGCTTGCCTGCCGGCCCGATCTCCTTCCCCTTGAGTATGCGCGGGAACTGGCAAAACTTACCGATTCCGTCGCTCCCTTTCCCTTCCCCGAAGCGCGAGAGATCATTGAGTCGGACCTGAACGCGGGTCTTGATGAACTGTTCAGCCGATTCGACGTTGTGCCGGTAGCTGCGGCATCGATCGCCCAGGTCCACAGCGCTGCCCTGCCCGACGGCCGCGAGGTCATGGTCAAGGTCCAACGGCCGAACATCGACCGCATCATTGAGCGCGACACCAGCATCCTGAGCGGGATCGCCGCCCTCCTGGACACCCACGTGCGCGAGCTTCAGCCCTACAACCTGCCGGGGATCGTGGATGAGTTCGCCCGGACCATCGGCCGGGAGCTCGATTTCTACATCGAAGGATCGAACGCCCAGCGGCTGCGCAGGAACTTCGAGGCCGGCGACGTGCTGGTCATACCCGAGATCTACCCGGATCTATCGAGCAGGCGGGTGCTGGTCATGGAGCGGATCGAAGGGATCCGGATCGACGACGTGGACGGGATCGTCCGGCGCGGCCATGACCGCAAGGAGATAACGAAAAAAGGGGCCGGCGCCTTTTTCAAGATGGTGTTCCAGGACGGACTGTTCCACGCCGACCCCCATCCGGGCAACATCTTTGTGCTCGCCGACGGACGGATCGGCCTGGTCGACTTCGGCATCATGGGCCGGGTGACCGAAGAGAACATGGAGCATTTCGCCAACGTCCTGCTTGCGCTCGCGGATCACGATTATGATTCGCTGGCACGTCAGTATGTGAACCTCGGCTTCGTGTCCGAGGAGACCGTGGACATCGAGAAGTTCCAGCGCGGTCTGCGCGACGACCTGGAGGAGCTGCTGGAGCCTTATTACACCATGAAGGTCGGGCAAATAGACTTCGGCGTATACGTTGACCGGGTCTCGCGGATCCTGTCGCGGCATAAGCTCCGGCTTCCTCAGAACCTCTACCTCATGGACAAGGCGCTGATCACGCTTGAAGGACTTCTGAAGCAGCTCGACCCGGAATTCAACTATTTCGAAGCTGCCCAGCCCTACGTGGAGGACCTGATCCGCAAGAGGCACCAGCCCGCACGGATGCTTCGGCGGGCGCGCAAGAGTTTGGCCGCGATGAACGACGCGGTGATCGATCTGCCGCGCCAGGCGCGATCAGCTCTTGGTAAGCTGCTTCGCGGCGACGTGGGGGTGAAGCTCCACCATGAGGGCCTGCACCATCTTATCCGCGACCTGGACAAGGCGAGCAACCGGCTGTCATTCAGCATCATCACCGCTGCCATTATCGTGGCATCGTCCATTATCATCCACTCGGGGCTCGGCCAAAAGATCTTCGATCTGCCCGTGCTGGGGCTTGCCGGCTATGTCATCGCCGGTCTCTTCGGCATCTGGATCTTGATCGGCATCCTGCGGTCGGGACAACTATAAGAGCAGCAGTAAGGGGTAAGGAGCAAGGAACAGCAAAGCCGGTGCCGGTGGCTGGGAACAGCCGATATACCAGAGAACGTGGGATCACCTTTCGAATTATTCTCTCCATCTTATTGACGAACCCGACATAGCGGTATATCATATTCGAACCTATCATGAGCGCAGCTGAAAAGAAAAAGAACCGATCGGTGCTGTCCGTCGCGACCGATATCAAACAGTGGGTCAGGAAACACCTCTGGACAACCTATATCGTGTCCGCGGTGGTCCTGATCACGGTCGTGCATTTCTATATTGCCCTCTTTGTCCCGCCGTCGAGCGAAAAGGTCTGGAAGGAGATCCAGGTCTCCGATGGAATGAGCTTCAAGGCCATTGCCGCGCGGCTGCAGAAGGAAGGGATCATCCGGTACCGGGGATATTTCGAGATCTTCGGCAGACTGCAGGGCATCTCCCGGAAAGTGCGCATCGGCTACTACGGCCTGGGCACGCACATGAGCATGTGGGAGGTCCTTGAAGCGCTCCGGAAAGGCCGGATCATCGAGTACGAGGTCGTTATTCCCGAGGGGTACAATCTGTTCCAGATCGGATGGACCCTCACCGGCACGCCGCTCATCTCCTCGGACCCCAAGGACTTCATCAAGATCGCGACGAACAAGGATTTCGCCCGGTCGCTCGGCGTCGAAGCGGATTCGCTTGAGGGATACCTCTTCCCGGACACCTATTATCTTCCCAAAGGGATCACGGTGCAGGACATCGCAAAGCGCATGGTCCAGCGGTACAAGGACGTTTTCAAGAGCGATTACCGGAAACGGGCGGGGGAAATGGGTTTCACCGAACATCAGATCATCACCCTTGCCTCGATCGTGGAAAAGGAAGCTAAGGTGGACGCGGAGCGCAAGCTCATTTCCGCTGTGTATCATAACCGTCTGAAGCAGAGCATGAAGCTTCAGGCCGATCCCACGGCGGTCTACGGTCTGAAAGCCTGGATCACCAAGGTAACTGCCCAGGACCTGAAGCGAAAAACGCCGTACAACACCTATCTGCACAAGGGGCTGCCGCCGGGGCCGATCGCCAATCCCGGCCAGGGCGCGATCCTCGCCACGCTCTATCCCGAGAATGTTGATTACCTTTTTTTTGTTGCCCAGGGCGACGGCAGCCATCACTTCTCCAAGGATTACGGCGAACATGGAAAGGCGATCGGCAGGTATAGGGCGAGCAAGAAAAAGGCAAGGGAAGCAGCGAAGAAGAAAAGTAAGTAGTAAGTGATAAGCAGTAAGCGCTAGAGCAGAAAAAGGGCTAGAGGGCTAAGAAGCAGGATCGAGGATTACAGGATCAGAGGATTAAAAGGGTAGATGGTAGCCGCGGGCTTTAGCCTGCGTTAGTCATGTTACTCGATCATGATCGTATATCCCGCGAACTCCGGTAACGCAGCAAGCATTTCCTTCATTCCGTCCGTCTTGAACTTTCCGTAGGCCATCGAAGTGTCGGAGAACTTGATGGCCTTTTTGTTCCCGTCGCGCTCGAACTTCCCGCCGCCGAGGATATGCCAGGCTTTGTCGTGAATGAAAAACTTTTCCTTCCTGCTGTCGTAGCTTCCTTCGATGCCCTTGTCCATGCAGAACCGTTCCACGATGTTGGCGTGGTATTTGGTCAGCTCCTTGGGGGAGAGGATGAGATATATCTCGTTGCTGTTCCATATCTGGACGAACTTGCCCACGGTTGCCGAAGGGATGTCGGTTTTCATGATGGAACTGTAGTAAACGGGTGTGTAGTCGATGAATACCATGTACATGTTCTCAGGGCTTTACCTGCTCGATGAATCTTCCCTGATATCGTGCGTGTCCGTCGCACTTTTCGAACACGAACTGGCAGATCCGCGTGCCGGGATAGAGCGCCAGCGGTCCATGGCCCAGGTTCACGATCTCAAGCACCTGGTGATTCGAGATGCCCGGGTGCATGAATCCGGCGGTGACGTGCACGGCAAGGCCGAAGCGGGCGAACCTGCTTCTGCCTTCGAGCCTGCCCGAGATATTGTCCGCAAGGGTGATCTTTTCCCGGGTGATCCCCAGTATCATCTCTCCCGGTTTGATCACCATGTAGCTGCCGTCAGGCACATGCACGGTCCTGGTGATATCCTCGAACCGGGAATCGTTCTTGATGTGGTAGACCTTGAACTTCTTTTTGAACATCCTGAAATCGTTCCCAAGCGTAAGGTCAACGGACCCCGGACCGACCTGTGACCGGTCGAGCGGTTCGATCCTGATCGAACCATCAGCCAGTGCTTTCCCTATTTCTTCTCCGACCAGAATGCTCATAGTTCACTCCCTCTGCCTCGGATCAAGCGCATCCCTTATGCCTTCGCCGAGCAGATTATACCCCAGCACGGTAATGAGGATGGCGAGGCCGGGAAAGGCTGAGAGCCACCAGGCGATCTCGATGTTGTCCTTGCCTGACGAGAGCAGGCTGCCCCAGCTCGGTGTGGGCGGCTGGACGCCGAGGCCAAGGAAGCTCAGGCCTGATTCCACGAGGATCGCGCCGCCGATGCCCATGGTAGCGGAAACAAGGATGGGGGAGAGGCCGTTCGGCAGGATGTGCTTGAAGATGATCCTGAAATCCGTTGCTCCGAGCGCCCTGGCCGCGGTGACGTATTCCCGCTCCTTGATGGCGATGAACTCCGCCCGAACGAGGCGGGCGGGCTCCATCCAGCTGGTGAGACCGATCACGATCATGATGTTCATGATATTCGGCTCCAGGATGGCGATGACCGCGAGTACCAGGAAGATGGTGGGGATGCTCAGCATGATATCCACGAAGCGCATGAATGCGCTGTCGATGTATCCTCCGTAGAATCCCGCGATGGCGCCGACCAGGATGCCGATGAGGGTGGCGATGCCGATGGCCACGAAGCCCACTTCGAGCGAGATGCGCGCGCCGTAGATCATGCGTGCCAGAACGTCGCGGCCCAGCTCGTCAGTGCCAAAGGGATGCTCCACGGTCGGCCCCACGAGGATATGCTTTACGTCGATCTTCGACGGATCGTGCGGGCTGATCCACGGCGCAAGGACAGCGACCACGAACACGGCAAGCACCAGCAAACCGCCGATGACGGACAGCCAGTTCCTGCGGAAGGTCCGGAAAGTTTCGGTTGTTGTAAGGGTTATGTTGTTTGGCATGTCACTTCAGTCTCACTCTCGGGTCCGTGAGCGCGTACCCGATGTCCGCGAGGAAATTCCCGAGCATGGTGAGGCCCGCGGCAGGGACGAGCACACCCATGGCAACGTTGTAATCCCGCGAGAAGACGGCCTGGTACATGAGCTGACCCATGCCGGGGATGCCGAAGACCTGCTCCATGATCACGCTGCCGCCGATGATGCCGGGCAGGGAGAGGCCGAGGATCGTGATCACGGGCATGAGCGCGTTCCGGAGCGCATGCTTGTACACGACCACGTTCTCGGAAAGTCCCTTGGCCCGGGCGGTCCTGATGTAGTCCTGGCGCAGGACCTCCAGCATGTTGTTCCGCATGTATCTTGAGAAACCCGCCAGACCGCCGACAGCAGAGACAAATACCGGCAGGACCAGATGGTTCGCCTTGTCCATGAGCCTGTCCCAGCCTGACAGGCCGGTCAGGTCAAGGCTCTGGAGCCCGGAGATGGGCAGCAGGCCCCACTGGACACCGAAGAAATAGATCAGGAGCAGGGCGAGCCAGAAATGGGGCATGGAATAACCCACGAACACGAAGATCGTGGTGAAACGGTCGAGGCTGGAATACTGGTGCGTTGCCGAGAGGATGCCTATGGGAATGGCGAGCAGCAGCACCACTGCGAGCGACAGAAGATTGATCGTGAGGGTGATGGGCAGGCGTTCGAGGATCTTGTCCTTCACCTTGCGGCCGTCGGCAAAGGCCTCGCCGAAATCCAGGGTAACGAACTTGCGGAGCCAGGTGATGTACTGCTTGTGCACCGGCTGGTCAGCGCCATAGAGCTTCCGGAGCCGCTCCCGCGCCTCGGCAGAGGCCTTGGCCGAGAACTCCATCTGCGCTTCCGCAGGGCCGCCGGGCGCCATGTGCATGATCGTGAAAGAAAGGACCGTTATCCCGAGCAGGATGGGGACCATGAGCAAAAGGCGCTTTAGACTATAGAAGAGCATGGGGGCTAGTCTTTGACCTTGTAGACAAGGTCAAAGGGATTGGCAGGCTGGGAAAGCTTGATACCCGTGAACTGGCCGCGCATGGCTTTTTCGACCGGCTTGTGGTCGAACTCCATGGCGTCCACCTTCTGGGTGAAATCCGTGCCATTACCCTTGATGTGGATGGTCTCTCCTACGGCAAGGTCGCCGAAATCGAGTTTCACCGCGGCAATGGAATTCTTCTCAAAATACCTGATGACCGATCCGATCCGCTCTTCCATGGGGTCAATGATAGTATAAAATCCCCGTTCTTTCAAGAAAAAACCATGATGCCCCCGTCCGGGGGAGACGGCGAGAACGGCCGATAACCTTCAATCATTTTAACCTCATAGCGCTTGACAAGGCAGGGGGCGGCGAGTATTATATGGTCTGCCGTGAAGGGGCCAGGGAAGGTCAAATGCGCGGGGCGTGGCGCAGCCCGGTAGCGCGCCTGCTTTGGGAGCAGGATGTCGGAGGTTCAAATCCTCTCGCCCCGACCAGTTTAATTGCGGATTGCGGATTGTAGATTGCGGATTGCACGTTAATCCACAATCCCAAATTTAGAATGCGCCTGTAGCTCAGCTGGATAGAGCAACAGCCTTCTAAGCTGTGGGTCAGGGGTTCGAGTCCCTTCAGGCGCGCCAATTCAAATGCGGAACGGGGAATGCGGAATTTGGAATGAAATACCGCAGATCCCTGACCCGAGGGGTCAAAGGGGAGAGGCTCCCCTGAGATGAATATCGGGGGAGATTCCAGAGGGGGCTGGCCCCCGCTGGGGAGCCCTTTAGGGGCGACTGGTCAGGGGTTCGAGTCCCTTCAGGCGCGCCATATAACAATTGCGGATTTGTAAAACCGCAGCACCAATAACTGAAAAGTGTATTCCTGATTGCAGGGTGTGATAGTCGGGCCGGAACGAAATGATTACAATCCGCAATCCGAAATCCGCAATCGGGAAATAGAAACATGGTGGGCGTAGCTCAGTTGGTAGAGCACCAGGTTGTGGCCCTGGTGGTCGCGGGTTCAAGCCCCGTCGCTCACCCCAATCAATTGCAGTGCGGAGTGCAGAGTGCGAAGTGCGGAGTGAAGCATCGTCATTCATTCCGAATTCCGCATTCCGGACTCCGCATTTTATTGCGCCCGTAGCTCAGCTGGATAGAGCGTTGGCCTCCGAAGCCAAAGGTCCCGCGTTCGAATCGCGGCGGGCGCACCATCTAATTGCGGATTTTCGATTGCGGATTGCGGATTGCAATACATAAAGCGGATTTTTGTAAATCCGCAATCCGAAATCTACAATCCGAAATCGTCATGCGCCCGTAGCTCAGCTGGATAGAGCGTCGGACTTCGAATCCGGATGTCGCAGGTTCGACTCCTGCCGGGCGTACCATAAGTAAATTTTGATTTCGGAATGCGAAATGCGGAATGAAAAGCGTTGTTTCGCTCCGGCGAGCGAGGAAAAAATTCCTCTGATAACCCCATTTTCCTGTTGCATCCGGTACTAAAGATGCGTATAATACGCTCCTTGTCGCAAGGTATTGTATTCCGTTTTTTAACGGGCCGTTAGCTCAGTTGGTAGAGCAGCTGACTCTTAATCAGCGGGTCGAAGGTTCGACTCCTTCACGGCTCACCATATAAAACACCGAGAGCAGTGGGCGACTGAACGCACACTGCTCTCATTGTTATTGCGGCATTCAAAGGGCAGGTCGTCTGGAGAACCTATCCCGGGGCCATGCGTTCCTATAACGTCGCGAGAGTGGCGGAACTGGCAGACGCGCTGGTCTTAGAAGCCAGTGGGCAACCGTGGGGGTTCAAGTCCCCCCTCTCGCACCATACATCAAATGCGGATTGCGGATTGCGGAATGCGGAATGAAATAATCCCATCCCACCACGTTCAATCTCTGCTTTATCAATAGCGAACAGGAGCAAGGACATGAAGGTAACGATCGAGGACATCAGTTCAGTAAAGAAAAAGCTGCATATTCAGGTGCTGCCCGACGCGATCGCGCGGGAGACGGAAAAGGCCGTGGCCGATATCGCCAAGAAGGCCAAGATCCCGGGATTTCGCCCGGGCAAGGCGCCCAAGGCCGTGGTGGAGCGTCACTACCAGATGGAGATCCATTCGGACGTCATGAACCGGCTCATCTCCGAATCCTATCTGCAGGCGGTGCAGGAGAACAATCTGCATCCCGTGGAGATGCCGAACATCACGAACATCTCCCCGCTCGAGAAGGATTCGCCGCTCAATTTCACGGCGATGGTCGAGGTCCGGCCGCAGATAGACCTCAAGCCCTATGAAGGCATTGAAGTGAAGGAAACGCCGGTCACCGTTACCGACGAGGATGTCACGGCCACCATCGACCGTCTCCGGGAGATGTACGCGAACCTCGAGGTCGTGGAAGGCCAGGATCTCGGCAAGGACCACACGGCGATCATCGATTTCGAAGGGTTCCATGAAGGGAAGCCGATCGAGGGCGCCAAGGCGCAGGACCACATGCTGGCGCTCGGCACGGGAAGCCTGATTCCCGGGTTCGAGGAGCAGCTGGTCGGCATGAAGAAGGCCGAACAGCGCGAGATCAGCGTGACCTTCCCCGGCGACTATCACGACAAGAACATCGCCGGCAAGGCTGCGAAGTTCAACGTGACCCTGAAAGAGGTCAAGAAAAAGGTCCTGCCCGAGCTGAATGACGAGTTCGCCAAGGACATCGGCGAGCACAAGAACGTCGACGAACTGAAGACGCGCATCCGCGAGGACCTCGAGATCCGCAAGAAGAACGAGCGGGCATCAGGCCAGCGCGAGGAGCTCATGGCCAAGCTGGTCGATGCCTACACGTTCGATGTTCCCGGCGGCATGGTGGAGCGGGAAATGATGTCCATGGCCCGTTCCCAGGCAATGCGTCTGGCGCGGCAGGGCATGGACCTCAAGACCTTCGATATCAAGGCCTTCCGCGAGAAGAACCACGACCTGGCCGTGAAACGCGTGAAAGGGAGCCTTCTGCTGGACCTGATCGCGGAGAAGGAAAAGATCCAGGTATCGGAGAACGAGGTGAACGCGGCCCTCGCGGCTGCAGCGCAGAGCACGGGCCAGAAGATCGAGGCTGTCAAGAAGTATTACGAGGAACAGGAAGGCGGCCTGGAGAACCTCGAGATCTCCCTGCTCCATGAGAAGACCCTCACGCTCTTGCTTTCAAAGGCGAAGAAGGTATAAAATAGAACCAGCGGAAAAGACTGAACCTGACAGGAGAATTACATGTCCCTCATACCCATGGTGATCGAGCAGACGAGTCGCGGCGAACGGGCCTATGACATCTACTCGCGGCTTCTGAAGGACCGGATCATCTTCCTCGGCACGGCCATCGACGATATTGTTGCCAATACGGTGATCGCCCAGCTGCTGTTCCTGGAGGCCGACGATCCGGACAAGGACATCTTCCTGTACATCAATTCTCCGGGCGGGATCGTGACCTCGGGGCTTGCGATCTACGACACGATGAACTATATCAAGTGCCCGGTCTCGACCATCTGCATCGGCCAGGCGGCCAGCATGGGCGCATTGCTGCTCGCGTCCGGGACCAAGGGCAAGCGTTTCTCGCTGCCTCACTCGCGGATCATGATCCACCAGCCCGCGGGCGGTTTCCAGGGCCAGGCAACGGACATCGAGATCCACGCCAAGGAGATCCTGAAGCTCAAGGACACGTTGAACAAGATCATGGCGAACCACACAGGTCAGCCGATCCAGAAGATCCATGACGACACGGACCGGGACTTCTTCATGTCCGGTGACGACGCCAAGGCCTACGGCCTGGTGGACGAAGTGATAGCCAAGAAGCTGCCTCGCACAACGAAGGAGAAGTAACCGCAATGACGGAGAAGAAAGACCATACGTCCCCCCTGAAGTGCTCGTTCTGCGGCAAGGGGCAGGATGAAGTGAAGAAGCTGATCGCCGGACCCTCGGTGTTCATCTGCAACGAGTGCGTGGACCTCTGCAACGAGATCATCGCCGAGGAGTGGGAGGAGGCCAAGGAGGCCAAGACCCCCCGGCTGCCCAAGCCCGCGGAGATCAAGCGCACGCTGGATGAGTACGTGATCGGCCAGGACCGGGCAAAGAAGATCCTTTCCGTGGCAGTGCATAACCACTATAAGCGCATCGGCGTCCAGAAGGACCTGGGCGATGAAGTGGAGCTCCAGAAGAGCAATATCCTGCTGATCGGTCCCACGGGCACGGGCAAGACGCTCCTGGCCCAGACGCTGGCGCGTATCCTGGACGTTCCCTTCACGATCGCCGACGCGACCACGCTGACCGAGGCGGGTTACGTGGGCGAGGATGTCGAGAACATCATCCTGAAGCTCCTCCAGAACGCCAATTACGACGTTGAACGGGCCCAGCGGGGCATCGTGTACATCGACGAGATCGACAAGATCAGCCGCAAGTCCGAGAATCCCTCAATCACCCGCGACGTATCGGGCGAAGGCGTGCAGCAGGCGCTCCTGAAACTGATCGAGGGAACGGTCGCGGCCGTGCCGCCCCAGGGCGGCCGCAAGCATCCCCATCAGGAGTTCATCCAGGTGGACACCTCGAACATCCTGTTCATCTGCGGCGGAGCTTTCGTGGGCATCGACGGCATCATCGAACAGCGGATCGGCAAGAAGACCATGGGGTTCGGCGCGGAGATCCAGAGCAAGCACGAGCGGAAGTTCAGCGAGATCCTTGCGAGCCTGCAGCCCGAAGACCTCCTGAAGTACGGACTGATCCCCGAGTTCGTGGGCCGCATGCCCGTGGTCGCCACGCTCGAGGAGCTCGATGAGCACGCGCTGATCGATATCCTGACCCGGCCCAAGAACGCGCTGATCAAGCAGTACCAGAAACTCCTGTCCCTGGAGGGCTGCAAGCTGAAATTCACCGATGACGCGCTGTCGGCTATCTCTAAAAAGGCCATCACCCGCAAGACAGGCGCCCGGGGCCTCCGGGCGATCCTTGAGGACGTGATGCTCGACGTGATGTACGATGTTCCTTCCCAGGCGGGGATCAAGGAGTGCATTGTCAATGCGGAAGTGATCAACAACAATGCCGACCCGCTGCTGATCTATGAGAAGATAGCTTAGGGGCGCAGGAATAGTCATTAAGTAACCATGTTATCAAGAGATTGAGGCGAGTCTTCAATCTCTTTTTTTTCACACCTTCAGTTCATGAGGAACGGAGAAAGCAGGACCAGAAAAGAGCTTGTCTCGCGCAAAGCCGCAAAGAACGCAAAGGAAATCCAAGAGCCATAGCTGCAGCAATTTATTGACTTTCTTTGCGGCTTGGCGCCTTTGCGCGAAGAAGTCTTATCTTCTCGGTACGGTATGTTATGAAAATCCTTTCCGCCGAATTCGTGACCAGCGCTGTAAAGCCCCATCAGTTTCCCAAGGACGGGAAGCCGCAGGTGGCTTTCGCGGGCCGGTCGAACGTCGGCAAGTCATCCATCATCAATGCGCTGCTGAACCGGAAGAACCTGGTCAAGACCAGCTCCACTCCGGGCAAGACCCAGCTCATCAATTTCTTCCTGATCAACGATAACTTCTACTGCGTGGACCTTCCGGGGTACGGCTTCGCCCGGGCGCCCCGGAACGTTGTGGACCAATGGGCGCCCATGATCGAGGGGTATATCCGGGAAAGCGCCCAGCTTCGTCTGGTGGTCGTTCTGCTGGACAGCCGCAGAAAGCCTGATGAACGCGATGCCCGCCTGGTCGAATGGCTCCGCCACTATGACGTTCCGGCGCTGTATATCCTCACCAAGTCCGACAAGCTGAAGCGCATGGAAGCGGCCAAGGCGCAGCGGGAGATCCCGGCGGTCCTGGAACTTGACGCGAAACCGCGGCTCACGTCCGCAAAGAGCGGGCAGGGGATCGTGGAACTGAAGAACGAGATCGCCAGGATACTGAACACACCTGCTTTGTCGTAAGTTAGGGCCCCTTTTTCTGCGCACCGGTATTTCAAAATCCTGCATCTTGATTCTTTTTCCCGGCTCCTGTATCCTATATTCTGTCTTCTGACTCCTGAATTTGGAGGGTCACATGGAATTCATCAAGGACCTCGTCGGATCGCTCTTCTGGGCGACCGTGATCAGCCTGTCGCTCCTGGTGAGCGGGATCGTTTCCACCGGTTTTCTGGCGAAGAAATCCAAGCTCCTGAAGCCGATCGGAGCGGGGCTCAAGCTCATCGTGCTGTTCGTCGCTGTCCAGGCGTTCATATACCTGGGAGCGGCGGAAGTATATCCCCGGTTTTCCCGTCATCTGAACTTCTATTCCTGGGTCATCTTCTCCTTCGCGGTCCTGCGTCTCGCGCTCTACATGTACGGCGATCTGTTCGTGGTGCGGTGGAAAAAGGGGAGCTTTCCGGCGGCCTTCAAGAACATCATCACGGTCTTTGTCCTGGTCATCGCGGTGCTGGTGCTGCTGAAGGAGATCCTGGACATCAATGTCACATCGCTGATCGCCACGACCACGGTGCTGACCGCAACCATCGGTCTGGCCTTCCAGAGCACGCTGGCGAACATGCTCGCCGGTCTCACGATCCACCTGGAAAAACCGCTGAAGCAGGGCGACTGGATCCAGGCGGGCGGCCATGAGGGACATGTGCTCGATATCACGCTCCGGTCCACGCGCATGATGACCGTGGACAACAACGAGGTCTTTATTCCGAACAGCAAGGTGCTGTCCGAGGCCGTGGTGAACTACAGCCTCCCCGACGCGGCGAGCGTGCGCAAGCTGTCGATCGGCGTTGCCTACAGCATTCCGCCGAACACCGTGCGGAAGGCGGTCCTGGACGTGCTCTCGACGATCCCGGGCGTGGCGCATCAACCGCCGTCCCTGGTGCGCGTGCTGAGCTACGGGGACTTCTCGGTCCAGTACGAGATCCGCTTCTCCCTTATGGATTTCGGGAAGCACGTGGATGTCGAGGCGGAGATCATGAACCTTCTGTGGTACCGGTTCCGCAGGGACCGCATCGACATACCATTCCCGATCCGCCATGTCACTATGACCCAGTTGACGCCGGAGAGCATCAAGGCCGACCATGAGCACCACGTTGCGGGTGTGCTGAAATTGATGGAAAAGGTGGACATCATGTCGGCCCTGTCCGCTGCAGAGCTGCGGAATCTTGTTGAAGCGGTGCAGGTCAAGGCCTATGCGTCGGGCGAGTGCCCCGTGCGGCAGGGCGATGCCGGTGACTCCTTCTATATCATCAAGAAGGGGACCGTGGACGTGATCGTGGAAAAGACGCCGGGCGACGGGATGGTGGTGGCGACCCTGGGTGCGGGCAATTTCTTCGGGGAAATGAGCCTGCTGACGGGAGCCGTGCGTACCGCAAGCATCCGTGTCAAGGACGACGCGGAGTTCATCGTCATCGACCGGGAGAACTTCCGGACGGTCCTGGTGCATAATCCCTCGATCGCCGAGTCCCTGAGCCACATCCTGGCAGAGCGCCAGGCAAGCCTTGATGCTCAGCGCGAAAAGCTCGACAGCGCGACCGTGGCCCGGCGGAAACAGGACGCCTCCGGCAAGATGCTGCACAATATCAGGCACTTTTTCGGCCTCCATTGAGGCCGGACAACAGGCGGACATTATTTCACGGTCACTTGATTTGTTCGTTGACTCTCCGGAAAATCCCATTATAATGAACGAATTATGAGGGAACTGACGAGAGGCGAAGACTTCTACGACGGGAACGCACTGCTGGGCGATCCCGTGCACGGATATATTTCCTTCACCACTCCGCGGCCGGATGTTCCCGAAAAAACGGAAAAAGACCTGATCGATACGGCGTGGATGCAGCGGCTCCGGCAGATCTATCAGCTTCAGAGCGCGCGCTGGGTCTATCCATCGGCCGAGCACAGCCGCTTCCAGCACTCCCTTGGCGCCATGCATCTTGCGGGCCGCTTCGCCCGCCATCTCTATCCGTCCCTCAGGGCGGCGGTCCCCGACTGCCCGTCCGCCAACTTCATCGAGGAACTTCTCCGCGTTGCCGCTCTGCTGCACGATGTCGGCCACGGTCCGTTCGGCCATTTCTTTGATGACAATTTTCTCGAACATTTCGGCCTCACCCACGAGAAGCTCGGCCAGCTGATCATCAGGAACGAGCTGGGGTCCATCCTCCGCGAGATCAAGAGGAGCCCGTCGGGCGAGTTCGCCAAGCGGGAGCGCCTCGATCCGGACCAGATCGCCTTCCTCATCGGCAAAGGCGCGACGGCCGTGTCAAAGCAGCCCCGCTGGCTCACCTTCCTCCAGCCCATGCTCTCGGGCATCTACACGGTGGACAACCTGGACTATGTGCTGCGGGACGCGTATATGTGCGGCGTGGCCGTGGGGCCCGTGGACATCGACCGGCTGATGTACTACACCTTCTTCACCGACAAGGGACTGACGCTTCACAAGTCCGGCCTGTCGGCGCTGAACATGTTCCTGAACGCCCGGCTGTACATGTACACCAACGTCTACTACCATCGCACCACGCGGGCCATTGACCAGCACTTGAAGGAGCTGTTCAAGGACACTATGGCCGCGCTCTTTCCGTACAACCCCGCCGAGAACCTTGGGGCCTACCTTGATCTGACCGACTGGTCGTTGCTCGAAGCGGTCCGGAAATGGGGCAAGGAAAGCGATGGAGCAACGACAAAGCTGGGTGCTGAATGGGCCACAATCCTGGCCCGTGAAGTAAAATGGAAGATGGCCTACGATGTAACCCTGTCGATGCGGTACTTTGCCAAGGGGAACACGCTCATCGAGGCCCCCGAGATGGTCAAGCGGGTGCGGAAAAAGCTTCCCGAAAAGCTCAAAGACCTTCAGTTCTGCGTGGACATGGCGAGCCAGGACCCGCGCCCCATCAACCCCCTCATGATGGGCGAGCGCCAGATCCACGTGTTCAATCCCTCGACCCGGAAGGTCGAGAAGGAACCGCTCAAGGATTTTTTCGACTACATCCCGGCGCGGGTCGTCCAATGCCGCGTCTTCACGCTCAACCACGACCACGATCTTCTGCTTGCCGACATCGTGGAGCAGGTCCTGGGGATCCAGGAAGACAGCATCAAGACGAACGTGTGATCACGCAGCAGGCTCTTCCCCGAGCGGCTTGTCCGCAGGGCGCGGGCCGACGATGTCTCTGTTCGTGAAGCCCATGAAGACCAAGGCCAGAAATATCATTGCAGGAACGGTTCTCGCCGCTTCCCTCGTTTGGACGGCAGACGCGGTCCTGGACTCGATCGTCCATCATGACGGGACCTTCAGTGACCTGTTCGCTGGAAATGTCCCGATCCACGGCATTGTTTTCCGTATCCTGTTCGCGGCCGTCATCATCGTGGGAGCGTACAGCTACGCGAAGGTCAGGGAAAAGCGGGTGATCAGCACGGATGAACTGCAGCGGCACCTTGCCGCGGTCGAGGCCTCCATGGACGGGGTCGCCATTTACGACAAGAACGGCAACTATCTCTATGTAAACGAGGCTTACGCGCGGATCAACGGGTATAAAGGGACAAGAGAGGTTATCGGCAAGAACTTCAGGCTGGTCTACGGTGATAATCAGCGGGAATGGATGGAGCGGAATATCCCTCCTGAACTCGAACGGACCGGGAAGTGGCATGGAGAACTGCTGGCCCAACGGAAGGATGGGACAGCATATATCCAGGAAGTATCGGTATCGCGCCTCCCTGACGGCGGCCGGATCTGCATCATCAGGGACATCACCGACCGAAAACAGCGCGAAGAGGCGCTCAAGCGCTCCGAGCGTCTCCTGAACAGCATCTTCGCAAGCATCCACGATCCCTTCTGCGTTCTTGACGAGAGCTATCGGATCATCAAGGCGAACAAGGCCTACGCTGAGCTCAAGGAAAAGAGCCTTTCCGACATCCTCGACCATGCGTGCTACAAGACGCTGGAAGGGAAGAACGAGGTCTGTGACGGCTGCGTGATACGGAAGACCTTCCAGTCGGGCGATCCCTGCGCCAAGGAAAAGAAGGTCACCCTTCGTTCGGGCGAGACGCTCTGGCTCGAGATATTCACCTATCCGATAACCGACGAGCAGGGGAAAACGATCCAGGTGATCGAATATACCCGCGACGTGACCGACCGGAAAAAATCCGACGATGACCGCAAGCGGCTCATCGACCGTCTCGAGATCCTGTCAAGCGTTGACGGGCTGACCGGTCTGCTCAACCGGAGGGCACTGACCGAGCAGCTAACTTACGAGATCGACAGAGCCCGGAGATACGGGTCCGCCCTCTCGATCATTCTGTGCGACATGGACAATCTAAAGGAGATCAACGACCGGCATGGACACCTTGCGGGCGATATGGCGATCCAGATGGTATCGGCAACGCTCAGGAATGTCCTCCGGAGCGTGGATATCGCGGGACGGTACGGAGGCGATGAGTTCCTGCTGATCGTTCCCGAGACCCAGATCGAAGGTGTCCGGAGTCTCGCAGAGAAGATACGAGAAGCGATCCAGCGGACCGAGATCCGCGTTGATAAGGAAAAGACCTTGGCCATGTCGCTCAGCATGGGCATCGCGACCCTGGCCTCGCTGCCCGAGGATGTCGACGGGCTTATATCCCGCGTGGATACGGCGTTGTATAACTCCAAGCATTCCGGCAGGAACCGCATATCGGTGGCCGAGTAGGCATGGTTATCACCGGGAGTACGGCACTTGCTAGGCAGCATGGCTGATCGCTGGTTATTTTTTGTCAGGACCAGTGAATCGGCCAGGAACAGAAGCGGGCTCTTGAAAAAGAGCCCGCTTCTGTGTTTGTACCGCGGATTAAGCTTTCTAGGTCAGGCAGGCTATGCGAGAGAGCTCCTGTCAGTCTTAGTTCTATGGCACATAGAGCGCCTTCACCATGCTGACAATGGCCTTCCAGGAGATTCCCTCGTAGTCCAGCAGTTCACCGGATTTCCCGCTCCTGGGAATACTTCTGATCGCAAGGGAATGGATCGGCACGGGACGTTTTGAAAGGGTTGCCCGCACAGCATCGGCGATGCCGCCCTCGGGAACATGGTCTTCCACAACGATGATGCATCCTGTGTCGTCCGCCGCCTGTCTGATCGTCGCGATGTCGACCGGTTTGACGCTGTAAAGGTCGATCACGCGGATGTATATATCCTCCTTTTTCAGCTCTTCATAGGCCTTCAGCGCCTCATGGACCGTAATGCCGGCTGCGACTATCGTCGCCATATCCCCTGAGTTCGACCGCAGGACCTTGCTGCCGCCTATCCAGAAAGCTTCGTCGTTGCGATATAAAACCGCGGTAGGATTGCGCGTTGTCCTGAGATAGCTGATGCCGGTGAATTGCGCCATCAGTTCCGTCAGTTTTTCCGCGGACACGGCGTCCGAGGGATAGAGCACCACGCTCCGCTGGACGCTTCTGAACATGGCCAGGTCCTCCAGCCCCATCTGGGAGGAGCCGTCCTCGCCGATCGACACGCCGGCGTGGGATCCGCAGAACTTGATGTTCCCGTTGGAATAGGCTGCCATGCGCACCTGGTCAAAAGCACGGGTAAAGAAAGCCGCAAAGGTGGATACAAAGGGGGTCTTGCCCCGGAGAGCCATACCGAGCGCGGCGCCTACCATATTCTGTTCAGCAATGAACATTTCAAAGAACCGCTCGGGATGTTTTGCCTTGAACAGCTCTGCATAGGTCGAATTGCTCACCTCGCCGTCAAGGACCGCCAGATCGGGATACTGCACTGCAAGGCGCGCCAGGGCCGTGCCATAGGCATAGCGCGTCGCGATCGGTTTGTCAGGATCATAGAGCGATGCCGGGGCCTTGATACTTTGCTGGTATGCCGGTCTCTCGTTGTCGGGCTTTGTCAGTGAACCGTGAACCGACTTGTCCACGGGCCCCAGCTCTTTGAGCGCCAGCTCCAGTTCATCCGAATTCAGCGCTTTGCCATGCCAGCCGTTCTTGTTCTCTATGAAAGAGACGCCCTTTCCCTTGATGGTCCGTGCGATGATCATGCAGGGCTTGTCGCCGGACTTCATTGCCTGGCCATAGGCGGTCTTGATGAGATAAGGGTCATGGCCGTCGATCTCAACCGCCAGCCAGCCGAATGCTTCTGCCCGCTTTCGGTAGATATCAAGAGCATGTCCGTACATGGTCTCTCCCCGCTGACCGAGCCGGTTCACATCCACGATCGCCGTGAGGTTCCCGAGCTTATAGTAGGAAGCGATCGCCATGGCCTCCCAGACCGATCCTTCGGCCATTTCGCCGTCACCCAGAAGCACATAGGTGCGGTAGGGGAGCTTGTCGAGGAACTTCGCGTTCAGCGCCATGCCTACGCCGATCGACAGACCCTGTCCAAGCGAGCCGGTGGCGGCTTCTGTATACCTGAACGCGGGCGTAGGATGGCCTTCCAAAGGACTTCCGAACTTCCTGAGGCTCATAAGTTCATCGTCGGTGACAGCGCCTGCCGCTGCCCAGAGCGCGTAAAACAGCGGGGAAGCGTGGCCTTTTGAAAAAATGAGCCTGTCGTTGTTGGGATGGCCGGGATCGTCAAGGTCATAGCTGAAGATGCCGCTGAAGAGAAGCACGGTCATCAGGTCGGCCGCTGAAAGGGAGGATGTGGGATGGCCGGAACCGGCCCTGGTCGTCGAGACCAGGATATTATAACGGATCAATTTTGCGAGTGCTGATAGATCGTTCACAAACTCCTCCTCAAGAAACCCAGCGTTAGAACGCGGACGTTCTGCTCCCGCACTAGGGCAGCAGGCTTTTTACATCCACCGGCGGCTCGTCCTGGGACCCTTCTCCCTTGGCCTTGCCTCCGATCTCCAGTCCTGCTTCGCGGTAATAATTGTACCCCGGATACTTGCCCGGCCCGCTGATAAGCAGGTCCTCCTTCTCATACACCAGGTTCGTGCGGAGATATTCTCCCATCTCGAAGTCCGGCGTGAGCTGGATCGCGCAGGTCGGGCAGGCTTCTTCGCAGTACCCGCAGAAGATGCAGCGGGAGAAATTTATCCGAAAGAACTCCGGGTAGCGCCTTCCCATTTGGTCTTCGGTCGCCTGGAGCGAAATGCAGTCCACCGGGCAGGCAACCGCGCAGAGATGACAGGCAACGCAACGCTCCCGTCCGTCAGGATCGCGGGAGAGAATGATCCTGCCGCGCCACCGGGGCGCGAGCGTGGAGCGCTCCTCGGGGTACTGGACCGTGATCCGCTTCCGGAACATGGTCATGAAGACCGTGAGTATGGATCGCAGAATACTAAACATGGTTGTTGACACTGAGGACACTGACAAGGCCTTTGACACAGATAACGGCGGATAGGAGCCTATGAAAATGCTGGATGAATCTGTTACAAATATCACGCATCTTCATAGCCGTTCTCTGAGTCTTCAGTGTCTACAACTATCCTTTCATCAGTATCCATGCACCAGTCAGTAGCAAATTCCCCACCGCCAGAGGCAGGCAGACCTTCCATCCAAAGGACATCAGCTGGTCGTACCTGGGCCGGGGAAGACTGGCGCGCAGCAGGATGAACAGACAGATGAAAAAGAACGTCTTGAGCGTGAACCACACCAGCGGCGGCAGCCAGGGGCCGAGCCAGCCGCCGAAGAACAGGACCGTGATGAGCGACGAGATCAAGGTGATGCCGAGATATTCGCCGACGAAGAACAGGCCGAACTTGAGGCCCGAGTACTCCGAGTGAAAGCCCGCGACCAGTTCGCTTTCCGCCTCGGGCAGGTCAAAGGGCAGGCGGTTGGTCTCCGCGGTCCCGGCGATCAGGAACAGCATGAAGCCGACGAACTGATAGCGGATGAACCAGCCGTCCCGCTGGGCTTCGATGATGCGGTTCAGGTCAAAGGACCCGGCGAGCATCACCACGCCCATGAGCGACAGGCCCATGAAGGCTTCGTACGAAAGCATCTGGGCTGACGATCGGAGCCCGCCGAGGATCGAGTACTTGCTTCCCGAGGCCCATCCCGCGAGAACGACGCTGTACACGCCAAGTGACGACATGGCGAGGAAGAAGAGCAGCCCCATGTTCAATTCCACGACCTGGATGCCCGGAGCAAAAGGCACCACGGCAAAGGACATGAGCGTGACCGTGACGATAATGGCCGGCGCCATGATGAAGACCGGTTTGTTCGCGAAAGGCGGGACCCAGTCTTCCTTGAAGAGGACCTTGATCATGTCCGCAACGACCTGGAGCAGGCCGAAGGGGCCGACGCGGTTCGGGCCGTACCGGTCCTGCCAGAGCGCCAGCAGACGCCGTTCGAGCCAGATCAGCATCCCGCCAACGGCCAGGAGGGTGAAGAGGACGGCGAAGGAGACCAGTATGTGAGTAAGGCTGTTGCTCATGGCAATACGGATAGAACAGAAGGACCATTGATCGCACGAAGGCACGAAGTCACGAAGAAAGGCAATTTCACTCTCCTGGTCTTGATCAGAGTTGACTCCTCCGTGTCTTCGTGGCTTCGTGCGAGACTGCTTTTGACATCGTCCGCTACATTGTCATCCGAGGATCCTGCTGATCGTCCATCGGTCTTCTCTTGCCAAGAGCAGGCGATAAATTACTCAATTCCTCAGATCCGAAAATGAAGTATTGCGGTGATTCTGCCGGGTCTTCACTAAGATCGATCCGGAAATACTCTGATTGGCCGCCTATCATTTTGATCAATCTCGTGCCTGTGCTCTCTTTGCGAAGGTCTCCGCCCACTTCCTGCTGGAACCTGTTCAACGCCTGGACCGAGTTCCATCCCGGGGACCAGTACCGGGAAATGAGCGGAGCGGGCGGCTGCTGTTCCGAGCCTTCCATGGAAAAGGCGAGCGGGCTGTCCGCGTCATACGCGGGTTTTGGTTCATGAACGGTTCGGTCGGCGATCATGGAGGTCCTGCCGCTGTAACGGTGCGACTGGCGGGGAACCTTCTGGCCGGCGATCCGGAAACCTGCAGGAGGCACCAGATCGGCCAGCTCCGCGAAGAGCGGCAGTTCCCGGCTCATCTTGCGGATAATGTCGTCTAAGGTCGCGAAACCGCCGGGAGCCGGGTGTTGCGTCGCCATCATTATAGCATTGATCCACTTCCAGCCTGCTTGAATATCTCCTCTTGGCACGAAGACCTCATTGTACCGCTGCGGCCGGGTCTCGTAATTGATCAGCGTTCCGGATGATTCTGCAAAGGTCGCCGCGGGCAGGACAACGTCAGCCTGGTCAGCTGTTCGATGCATGATATGGTCAAGAACGATGATATTCTTCGCTCTTCCGAGGAACTGTTCGACGCTTGCTTCGTCAGCTCTGCGGTAGAGGTCGTTCTCCAGGATAATGACCGTGTCCGCTAAACCATCCTGCATGACCGTGAATGCCTCGTCAAGGGTCCTTCCGCCAAGGAGTGCTGCACCTAGGGTGTTGCATTCATGTACTGCGAATGCTAATTGCACAGCTTTTCCCTTTAGCTGGAGCGCCCGGGCGATGTTCGCTGCTGTTTGTACTACTCCCGTGCTTTGGCAGCCTGTCCCGGATACGATCAGAGGATGCTTGGCATTCATGAGAACCGTTGCGATCTCTTTGGCAAGAGCGTCAACGTCCTGCCCCCTCACTTCGGTCCTCTCTCCAGAGGATAAGGGAGGGATATTGGGATCGAGCTTCTGAGATATCGCTGACGCCAGCCGAACAATGTCCTGGATCGGAACGTGCGCTGTCTTTGCCGCGACATCATCGAGCCGGGTCTCTGCAGGAGAAATGATGTAGACCGGGCTTTTCGCGCTCTGCCCTGCGTTCCGCACGGCATTATCGTCCCAGAGCGGCAGTTTCATGGCTGCCGCGATCTCGAACTGTTTGTTCCTGCTTGCCTGACGCACTGCAAGGGCCATCAGGGGGGCTGTATTCGGTAGGTCCTCGCCAAGTATCAGGACAGCATCGGCGGCCTGTATCTCTCGGAGCGAAGGAGAAGAGGCAGGGCTGTTCTTCTGAATGTCGATAATCAGCGAAACAAGGGATTGTTCCTCGTTCCCAATGCCGCTGAAAAAGCTATTCTCCCCGGCCAGCGTTCTGAGAGCGAAGTTCGATTCCAGCGACGCACGGGGCGAGCCTATGGCTATGACGCCTTTTGCTTTGGACAGGATATCGGCGATATGGGTGAGTACCGTCTCTCTATCAGCTGGCTTCCCCCCCTCGCCCCGGCCCTCTCCCGCGGGGGGAGAGGGAGATTTTACCAGGGGAGTGCGGATGCGCTTATGGCTGTTCACGAACTCGTACCCGAACCTGCCCCGGTCGCAGAGGAAATAACCGTTAATGTCGCGGTTATAGCGGTTCATGATGCGCCGCAGAGACCCGTATCGTTCACCGGCGATGGTATTGCACCCCACGCCGCAATGGACGCAGATGGACGGCGCCGTCTGGAGGTCCCACTTGCGGGTGTAATGCTCCTTGAGGGTCTTGTCCGTGAACACGCCGGTGGGACAGATCTCGATCAGGTTGCCGCTGAACTCGCTTTCGAGGGGGCCGTCCGCGTGCCTGCCGAAATAGACGTGGTCGTGGGCGCCAAAGACGTTCAGGTCCCTGCCGCCGGCCACACCTCGATAGAAGCGGACGCAGCGGTAGCACTGGATGCAGCGGTTCATCTCATGATTGAGAAAGGGGCCCAGGTCCTGGTTCTGGTGCGTGCGTTTTCTGAAACGGCTCCGCCGATAATTATGGCCCGTCATGACCGTCATATCCTGGAGATGGCATTCTCCTCCTTCGTCGCAGACCGGACAGTCATGGGGATGGTTCAGCATGAGCTGTTCGACAATGCCCTTTCTGAACGCCCGGGCTTCGGGGTCGTCCACGGAGATGCGCAGTCCTTCGGAAACCGGCGTCATGCAGGACATGATGATGCGGCCCTTGGCATCCTTGTCATCCTTGTACTGCTTCACCGCGCATTGCCTGCATGCGCCCACGGCATGCAGGGCCGGGTGCCAGCAGAAGTAAGGCAGGTCAAAGCCCAGGGAGAGGCAGGCCTGGAGGAGGTTCTGGTCAGGCTTGACCTGGTGGGGTTTGTTGTCGATAAAAATCGTCACCATAGACTTTTAGCCACGGAAGAGGCGGATACTTCTATAAAAAAGCACAGTAAACCTCTTTTGCGAACGTAAGGATTATCTAAAGTACACGACGGACTATTTTCAATTTATCAGCGAAATTGATGAGAAGGCCTACTTTCTTGCCGGTGGCCTTCAGGTAATTGATAAGCTGTGCTTCGTGAATCTTTGCCAGCTCAGAAACTGCTTTAAGTTCGACTATGACGGCGTCCTCGACAAGAAGGTCAGCGAAATATTCACCTACGAGCTTTTCCTCAAAGAATACGCTGATGGGAGCTTGTTGGCCCGCTTGCAGGCCTTTTGAAGCCAGCTTGATCATCATGGCATTCTCATATACTTTCTCGGCAAAACCAAAGCCCAGCTGATTATGAACGTCGTAGGCAGCAGAAATGATCTTGTCGGTAATATCGGCAAGATGCAGGTTCGATTCTGTTGTTGTCATGTGTTATCCGCCTCTTCCGTGGCTAAATAGATTTCCAGGGACAATGTTTGTTGTTGATATGCGATTCAAAATCCTCCAGGAAATACTTCAACGCGCTCTGGAGAGGCTCCACCGCTCCCGGCGCCAGGGCGCAGAAGGTATTGCCCGGTCCGAGAAGCCTGCACTGTTCCGTAAGCAGGTCCAGATCTGACATTTCGCCCTTGCCTGTCTCAATGGCCTGGAGCGTCCTTTCGATCCATGGCAGGCCTTCGCGGCAGGGCGTGCACCAGCCACAGGACTCGCGGCGGAAGAACTTTTCCAGACTATGCACGAACCCGACCGGGCAGGTCCGGTCATCGAGCACGGTGATCGTCCCGGTGCCCATGCGGCTGCCCGCTTTCATGACCGAGTCGAAGTCCATTCTGACGTTCATGTGATCCGGCGTCAGGAAGTCGGTTGAAGCGCCGCCAGGCATAAATGCCCTCAGGCGGTAACCATCCATCATGCCCCCGGCCTGCTCCTCGATCAGGTCGCTGACCATCGTTCCCATGGGCAATTCCCAGAGACCCGGGTTCCTGACCCTGCCGCTGACTCCATAGATCTTCGTACCGCTATCATTGATCCCGCCGATCGACTTGAACCAGTCAGCACCGTTGTTCACGATATGGGGAAGGTTTACCACCGTTTCCACATTGTTCACTACCGTCGGCCGTCCCCAGAGACCGGAGACCTGGGGAAAGGGCGGTTTGGCGCGCGGGGTGGCGCGTTTGCCTTCCAGCGCATTTATCAAGGCGGTCTCTTCGCCGCAGATATACCTGCCGGCGCTGGTGTGGATCCGCAGATCAAGCGAGAATCCGGAGCCGAGGATGTTTTCGCCCAACAGCTTATTTTCGTATGCTTCTGCAATGGCCTTGTTCAGCAGCAGCTCCGCACGGCCGTATCCCTGGCGCAGGAATATGTACGCATGGGAAGCCTGGATCGCATAAGCGGCCACGACGATGCCTTCAATGAGCTGGTGAGGATCTCCTTCGAGCAGGTAACGGTCCTTGAACGCTCCTGGCTCCATTTCATCGGCATTCACAATGAAGTACTTTTGTTTTGGCGCGTTCTCACCCATGGGCACAAAGCTCCACTTCATGCCTGTGGGAAAACCCGCGCCGCCGCGACCCCGAAGGTTCGATGCCTTTACTTGGACCTGCACATCCTGCGGGGACATGGTCGAGAGCATCGTACGGACGGCCCGGTATCCGCCGGCCTGCTCGTATTCCATGAGCGATAGCGGGTCCTCGTTGGGCCGGATGTTCTTTGTCAGTGGTCGTTCCATAGAATCTTATTTAGACACTGAGGACACTGAAAAAATATGAATGACTCAACATCAGAAGTTTCTTCGTCTTCTCATATGTTGTCAGTGTCCTCAGTGTCTAAAATCAGCTGTATTTGCTTAATATCTCATCAATTGTTTCCGGCGTCACCGGTCCGAACAGTTCGTCGTCCACCATCATGGCAGGCGCGCGGTCGCAGGCGCCGAGGCATGAGGCAGGGAGGAGCGTGAACCTGTTGTCTCCGGTTGTCTCGCCGTATCCGATCCCGAGCTTTGTGCTGATCAGCTTATACAGGTCATCATGCCCCAGGGACCAGCAGACCATGCTGTCGCAGAGCGCGATCACATGGCGGCCGACAGGCTTGCGGAAGATGAAGCTGTAGAACGTGGCAACAGCGTCCAGTTCGGCAGGCGTCATGGAGAGCTGCGCTGCAACATCCCGCAGGCTCGCGTCGGATACCCATCCTCGCTTTTTCTGCACCACGCGCAAGGCCTCGATGGCCGCCGCTTCCGGCCGTTCGCAGTGCTTCAGTTCCTCGGATATTTCCTGTTTTTCCTGCTCAGTCAGCATATCCAGTCAATTCCTGCCTCCAGGGGGGAGAGGGGCCTATATATCTGATCTTACCCTGCGTCTCCGTGTCCAATTTATCTATCCAAATCCGCCAGAATAAAATCAATGCTCCCCAGGATCGCCATGAGGTCGGCGATCATCAGACCTTTTGCGATCTTCGGCACCATCTGCATGTGCGGGAACGAAGGCGTGCGGATGCGGGTGCGGTAGGAGTGGATGCCTCCGTCGCTCACGAGATAATATCCGTTGCTGCCCTTTGTCGCTTCGATGCCCATGAACGCCTCGCCCGCTGGTATGACCGGGCCCCAGGATAGGCCCAGAAAATGGGTGATCAGGGTCTCAATGTCCTTCAGGGTCCGTTCCTTGCGCGGCGGGGTCGTGAGCGGGTGATCGGATTTATAGGATCCCTCGGGCATGTTCTTCATGCACTGTTCAACGATCCGCATGCTCTGGCGGATCTCCTCGATGCGGACCACGGCGCGGTCATAGCAGTCGCCGTTCACTGCAGTGGGGATATCGAAGTCGAACATCTCGTAGCCCGAGTAAGGCCGCTTCCTTCGAAAGTCCCAATCGAGTCCGCAGGCGCGGAGACCCGGTCCGGTCACTCCCCACTCGACCGCATCTTCGAGCGAATAGGCGCCGACTCCCCGGGTCCTTCCTTTGAAGATGCTGTTCCGCATGACGATACTGTCGTATTCCTTGAGCCGGTGCGGAAGATAGGCGAGGAAATCCCTCACCAGCCGGTCCCAGCCTTTTGGCAGGTCCTGAGAAACACCGCCGATCCGGAACCAGGCCGGGTGCATGCGGCCGCCGCAGACCGCTTCGACGATCTCAAAGACCTTTTCCCGGTCAGAGAAAGTGTAGAACACCGGAGACAAGGCCCCCACGTCCTGGGCAAAGGTGCCGTACCAGACCAGATGGCTCTGGATGCGGAACAGCTCTGCCATCATCACGCGGATAACCTTTACCCGGTCGGGCACCTCGATCCCCGCGAGCTTCTCGACCGCCAGTACATATGCCAGGTTGTTCATGACACCGCCGAAGTAGTCGATGCGGTCCGTGTAGGGAATGAAGGTGTGCCAGGTCTGGCGCTCGGCCATCTTTTCCGCGCCGCGGTGATGATAGCCGATGTCCGGGACAGCGTCCACGATCTCTTCTCCGTCGAGCTGCAGGATGATGCGCAGGAGACCGTGCGTACCCGGGTGCTGGGGGCCAAGGTTCAGGAACAGGTGGTCCGTGCCGTCCTTTGCCGGCGCCATGCCCCATTCCTCGGGCCGGAACTTGAGCGCCTGCTGCGCAATGTCCATCTGGTCCTCGGGCATGCGGAACTGTCCCATTTCCGTTGCCCGCGCGGGATGCTCCTTCCTGAGCGGGTGGCCTTCCCATGCGGGCGGCAGCAGGATGCGCTTGAGATGGGGGTGGCCGTTGAAGCGGATGCCGAAGAGGTCCCATGCTTCCCGTTCGTACCAGTTCGCGTTCCGCCAGAGTCCGGTGATGGACGGCAGGGTGTGAGTATCTCCCAGGAGCGGGACCTTGATCCTGATGTCCTCGTTCCGGTCAAAGGACAGCAGGTGGTACACAACAGTGAAATCGGACATGGGCTGGTCTGGTCTGTTCGTCCGCGTGCGTTCGTCAATGACCGTGAGGTCATAGAGCATTTTGTAGGGCCGGCCGATCTTCGTCTTGAGATGCAGGAGTACGTCGGCGGTCCGGTCAGGGGAGATCCAGAGCGTGGGGATGTTGTCCTTTGCGGGCTGTACCGCGAGGATCGCGGGGCCGAAGGAGCTGCTTAGGTCGGCGATGATAGGGTTAGGAAAAGTCATAAAAACAAGCCATGTTTTACCGCAGAGGACGCGGAGGACGCCGAGAAAAGCCTAAAAAAAGCGCAAGAGCCGATCCTGTTTTAGAAGGATAAAACTAATGCAAACAGGCTCATATGCTCCATAAGAATATATCTGACCTTTGAATTTCTCTGCGTCCTCTGCGGTGAAAAAGCCGTTTTTGTTAGACTTCATCGGGTGAACGCAGCACCGAAGCCTTCACCCGTTCCGCCCGCTTCATATCCCTCATGCATGGCGGTTCGGGAGCGGTCGTATCCTGCCGTCCCGCGACCCAGGACAGGGGGCGTTTCTCCTTGCCCACCTTGGCGCTCAGGAGCAGGAGCCCTTCCATGAAGGCTTCGGGCCGGGGAGGGCAGCCGGGAACGTAGACGTCAACGGGCAGGAGCTTGTCGACTCCCTGGACCACGCTGTAGATATCGTACATGCCGCCGGAATTGGCGCAGGAGCCCATGGAGATTACCCAGCGGGGCTCCATCATCTGTTCGTAGAGCCGTTTGATCACCGGCGCCATCTTGATGAACACCGTGCCGGCCACGATCATGAGGTCAGCTTCGCGGGGCGTGCCCCGGAGCACTTCTGCGCCATACCGCGCGATGTCGTACTTGCTCGTAAGGCTGGCGGCCATCTCCACGTAGCAGCACGAGAGGCCGAAATTGAAGGGCCAGATCGAGTTCTTCCGGCCCCAGGCGACCATGTCCTCAAGCCGCGTCAGGAGCAGGCTTTGGCGCACTGCGTCGTCAATGTCTGGGATGCTGCTTCTGGTTGTAGACCAGTTCATACGTTATAATCCCCGGAGCGGGTCAGCTTTAGAGCTTTAAGCGGTAGAGCGGTAAGCAGCCACAACCAGTTATAGAGCATTAAGCGGTAGAACCGTTAGCAACCGACTGTTTATCTTCCCTTTGTGCCTGCTTACGGCTTATCGCTTACTGCTTGCGACTCGATTTAACCTTTCCCCAGTCAAGAGCTCCCTGACGCAAGATGTACATGAACGCGACGGCGAACACCCCGGTGAACAGCAGGACCTCCACGTACCCGGTCCACCCGATCTCCCTCACCGACAGTGCCCAGATGTACAGATAGACCGCCTCGACATCGAAGATAAGAAAGAACATGGCGATGAGGTAGAACTTGACGTCGAACCGGCCGCCCACGGTGCCGGTGGACTGTACCCCGGACTCATAGGGCTCATCGGTCGCGCGCTCATGGTGGCGCTGGCCAAGCAGGGCCGAGAGCGCAACAATGAACGCGACAATGGTGACCGTCGCAAGGAAGTACAGGACCAGCGGGAACAAAGGACCATCCAAGGCGATTTCGCTCCTGTTATTGCTTTTCTCAAGCATACCGAGTGCCCGGGGGAATGTCAAGCAGGCATAAGCGGAATGCGCGGTCCGCGCGGGTCTTTCATTCGGCCATATAGCCGTTGACAAGTCCTGTCAACGCTGCTAATCTACACAGGTCTGCGCCAAACCACCATACTGAAGGAGAGAACATGAAGAGAACGGTCACCATGCTAGTGTGTCTGTGCCTGATAGCGCCGGCCGCGATAGCGGCGGAGAAGGGCAAGTTCAAGACCAAGAAAGAACAGCTGAGCTACAGCCTCGGCTATGATATGGCAACCAATTTCAAGCGGACCGAGCTCGACGTCGATCCCGCCATGATCATGCAGGGAATGAAGGATGCCCAGGCCGGAAAACCGAAAATGTCAGAAGAGGAGATGCGCGAGGTCCTGATGGAGGCTCAGCAGAAGTTCCGGACCAAGCAGCAGGAGCTGATGGCGAAGCAGCAGGAACAGCGCAAATCACAGGGGGAGAAGAATAAGAAGGAAGGCGAGGCTTTTCTTGAAGAGAACAAGAAAAAACCGGGCATCGTGACGCTGCCGAGCGGTCTGCAGTACAAGATGCTTGTGGAAGGAAAGGGCAAATCGCCCAAGGCAACGGACAAGGTTACGGTCAACTATCGGGGGACGCTGATCGACGGAACCGAGTTCGACAGTTCCTATAAGCGCAATCAACCGGCGACGTTCGCGCTGAACCAGGTCATCAAGGCCTGGACCGAAGGCGTCCAGCTCATGAAAGAAGGCGGGAAGATCCAGCTTTTTGTGCCGTCCGAGCTTGGATATGGAGACCGGGGCGCGGGAGCGCAGATCGGACCCAACGCCGTGCTGATCTTCGAGGTCGAGCTGATCTCGGTGGCGGCTGAGTAGGCCGGATCGGTGCCGGCGGCCCGGAGGATACCGTGGTGAAACAACTCTTCAGAGTGTTGATCGCATCTGCGATACTGCTGGCGGGTGTCCTGGCGGCAGGCGCGGAAGCGGCTGAACAAACACCAACGACCGCTGACGCATGGTTCTTTCGCGGAGGGGAGCTCGCGTCGCAGGGCGCTCTGGAAGCGGCGCATAATGCGTTCTCAAAAGCGATCGAGATGAATGCGCGCATGGCCGAGGCCTTTGTCAGCAGGGGCATGGTGCACGAGCGGTTGAGAAGAACGAAGGAGGCGATCGCAGATTATACATCCGCTCTCGCCATCAACAGGAACTTCGCGCAGGCATACAACAACCGGGGGATGGTCCTGTTCCGCGGCCAGCGGTTCCAGCCTGCCTTGGACGACTTGAGCGAGGCTGTCAGCCTTGATGGGAATAACTCGTCCTATCGGGCTAACCGGGCTGCCGTCTATGCCCGCCTGAAGAACTACGACAAGGCCATCGCGGACTATACCGCGGCGGTCCTGATCGATCCGGACAATGCCGATGCCTACGCCGGTCGGGGAGCCGCTCACTATTCCCGGGGGGATCGCTCCAAGGCCGTGACCGACCTGAAATTGGCCTGTTCGCGAGGCAGCGAAGCAGGATGCAGGAGCCTGAAGGCTGTGAACGGCCGAAAGTGAGGCGATAATGAAAGTGCTGGCTATCAATGGAAGCGCGCGCAAGGACGGGAACACGGCGCTGCTGCTCAACACGGTCATGGCCGAGCTTTCGACCCAGGGGATCGAGACCGAGCTCTACCAGCTGGCGGGCAAGCCCATCCAGGGCTGCATTGCCTGTTATAAGTGTTTTCAGAACAAGAACAAACGGTGCGCAGTGGACAAGGACATTGCCAACGAATGCATCGAGAAGATGCTTTCCGCCGACGGCATCCTCCTGGGTTCGCCGACCTATTTTGCCGACCTGTCCGCAGGCATGAAGGCCCTGATCGAACGGAGCGGCATGGTCGCCAGGGCCAACGGGAACATGTTCCGCAGAAAAGCCGGGGCAGGGGTCGTAGCCGTTCGACGGGCCGGCGCCATGCACGTATTCAGCTCGCTGAACGCCTTCTTTCTGATCAGCGAAATGGTCATCCCGGGATCGAGCTACTGGAACCTGGGGCGGGGCAGGGAACCGGGCGAGGTCAGGAACGACGAGGAAGGCATGCAGACCATGAAGACGCTGGGCCAGAACATGGCCTGGCTGATGAAGCAGCTGGGGAAATAACGGCGAATCTTTAAAAGCTATTTATCGCACGAAGCCGCGAAGACACGAAGAAAAATAAAGGCGACTCTTATGAGCCGCCTTTATTTGTGAGTGATGGTAAGTCTTGCCCCCTCTCCCGACAAGGATGAGGGGCCGCATACGTGATGATCTTGGCGGTTGCTTTTTGCTGTTTCGCACTTCCTTGCTGCTTGCTACGGGCCCTGCCTCTACTTGAGCTTCTTGATCACCGCACGCAGGATGTCCGCCCGCGTCAGGATCCCGATCAGTTTCCCCTTCTCATCCACTACCGGCAAGCGCCGGATCTTCTTGTCGTCCATGATCTCCACGGCTTTCGAGACGTTCATGTCCGGTCTGATCGTCTGGGGCTTCCCGGTCATGATGTCGCCGACCGTATCTCCGATCCTGCGCTCCGGCAGCCGTTCGCCGAGCATGTACTTCAGCAGGTCCTTGACCGTATGCGCCTTTCCCATGCCGAGCATCGAAAGCACATCCGCCTGGGTAATGATCCCGAGGAGCTTGTAGTCGCGGTCCACGACCGGCAGTCCGCTGATGTTCCGCTCGGTCAGGATATGCGCGACATTCACGATGGTGTCGTACTTCTGGACCGTCAGGACCCCGCGGGTCATCACGTCCTGCACCAGGATCTCCTGGCCCATGGAGGAACGGAGGTGGCTGTCTGCGGGTTTGAGAGCTTTCTTCGGCATGGCACGCTCCTGCGCTGAAAATAAGAACTCCGCCGCAATTCCGCGACGATAGCTGATCTAACGGTGCATACTATACCATCCCGAAGGGCTCAAGAAAAGAGGGAAATGAAGGATTGACGGGGCAACCGCTGCAGAGCGCCTGTTGATCGCAAAAAGGGGTTGTCTTTACCCACAAGATCGAAGTCGTCGGAAACAGCGGCTATCCATGCTTCTGCGCGATCTTCTCGAACATCATAACCATGCCCGTGCCGAGCTCGAAGACCGATTCGATGGGAAGATGATCAGCCGCGGTGGAGTCGAAGAATATCTTGAGCATGGATTCCATGTCCCCGTCAGCATGCCAGTAGCAGAACAGCACCGGCATTTTCGGCAGGGGATAGAGGATGACGGTCACATCAGCGCCAAAGTCGCCGGTGGACCGTTTTCCGCCAAAGAGGGTGATGATGTCCTCGAAAAGTTCCGCATGATCATCCGCCAGTTTCGCGAGCGCCTGTTCGGCCCGCCTGTGAAAGAGCGGTCCGCGCTGGTTTGCGCCGGCCAATTCCCGGAAAGGGATCCAGTTTCCTGATGGGGTCGTGCCCTTGCTATGGACGACGTAGCCGAGCAGCGGGATGACAAGGCCGCTGTGGGTGTGGCATTCTGATGCGACGCTCCCTTCCGCATCCACTGAGAAGTCCCTGCCCAGACAACGTACGATCAGTTTGCCTGCCTCAAAGCGTCCTGCCAGGCGGCCAGCTGATGAAGCGAGATCGACCTCTTTCATCCTCGAGCGCAGCTCTTCAACGATACCTGACCGTATCTTGTCGATGTCCGGCAGCACCTCGACCAGATCAATGATCTGCTGCGCATCCTCCCTGGCCAGATGCGGGCAGCTGGTGACCGTGCGCTCGGCTTTAAGCACTGCGGTCGCAAAGGCGAAACAGGACGGGAAACCACAGTCCCTGCAGTTGGTCTGCGGGAGTCTGCGGTAGATGTCTAGGGGGCTTTTGAGAGGGGGCATGGAAAGGACAAAGGTATTAAGATTTAGGCGCAAACCAACAAAAGAAAATCTTTTTCTCGCGCAAAGACGCCAAGCCGCAAAGAAAGGCAATATCAAACCAAGTCATCTGGTTAAAATTTTCTTCGCGCCTTTGCGGCTTTGCGCGAGACGCCTTTTATCATTTAGTCCGTTACGAAAGGAAGTGTTATGCGCCTTTTATCTGCCCGCCCCATTCCTTCAAATGCCCGGTGATGAAGGCGATGATCTTCTCATGCTCCTCATCACCCCGTCCCTGGATCGTCATGGGTTCGCCAAAGGTGAAGTGGACCTTTTTCTCCGGATCGATCTTCCCGAAATCCTTGATCAGTTTCCCGTTGCCCCAGGCGTCGGTCAGGAGCGCGATAGGGACCACCGGGACGCCTGCGCGTTTCGCGAGCTTGATGCCGATGGTGTTGAACTCAGCGGGGTCGAACATGGCGCTGCGCGTGGTCTGGGGGAACACAATTATCGAAGTGCCGTTCTTCAGCCGCTCCGAACCGCCTTCCATGACAATGCGGAAATCGTCGCGCGCGTTGGTCCTGCCCACGGTAATGGGATCACGGGTGCGCATGATGTGCTTAAACACGGGATAGTCCACCAGGCTCTGTTTCACCACAAAGGTGCAATGTTTGACCGGCTCGATGATCATGGGGAGCACGAAGGTCTCCAGGGTGCTCATGTGATTGCCGATGAACACGCAGGGTCCGTTAACGCCCCGGAGGTTGTCGATCCCTGTCACCTCGAACCGGACTCCTACGTTCTCAAGGGCGCGGAGGGTGTTAAAGCTGTTCTCGCACCACTCGGCGTCGGCGTAGCGGCCGCGCTTTGCCCTGGAGCTCCCGCTGAACACGATTTTCAGGAGGTCGACGTAGAACGGCAGGCCCGGGGCCATGCGGCCGATGATCGAGGGGGCGACCGGCGCGGTCCGATACGCGCCGTTCTCATAGGTCAGGGTCAGCACGAGGGGGTCTCCTTGGACATCGGAAGATCGCTGCAACGGGTTCAATATACCATCCGGCAGGGGACATGGAAAGAGGGAAGTGCGTAAGGGTTTATATCAGGTCGGGCGACGGGCGCTTGATGTAATATCCCTGTGCGTAATGGATGCCTGCGGTCCTGACCTGGTCCAGGATGCCCTCGGACTCCACGTATTCGGCGATGGTCTTGATCTTAAGACGGTTTGCGAGGGCGGCGATGCTCGTGACGATCTCCTTCTCGATCGAGCCTCCGCCGTGAAGGGTCCTGATGAACTCGCCGTCGACCTTGAGGAAGTCCACGTCAAAGGTCTTGAGATAATGGAACGAGGAATAGCCCGCGCCGAAGTCGTCGATGGCGAAGCGGAAACCCTCGTCCTTGAGCTTGCGGACGAAATCCTCGATCAGGCTGACGTTCTTGACCGTGTCCCGCTCGGTGATCTCGAAGACCATGCTCGCCGGGGGGATGTCGTAGTCCCTGAACAGCGCCTTGAGCGTGGGAATGAAATCGGCGATCACCAGCGCTTTGGGCGAAAGGTTCAGGAATAGCGTGCCCGGATAGTTCCGCTCCTTCACGATGGTGAAGGCCCGCTCGATGAGCTGGTAATCGATCTTGCCGATTGCGCCCATGTTCTCGGCTGCCTCGATGAAGTCGGCCGCGGGGATGATCTTGTCGTCCACGATGATGCGGGTCAGCACTTCGTAGGCCAGGACGCTCTTGTCGTCCACGCTGACGATGGGCTGGAAATAGGGGACGATCTTTTTTCTCTTATGGCTGTGGATGGCGTCAAGGATCATGATGCTCGTTTCCCCGAGGTTCTTGATCATATCCACGTTGTCCCGCTCGCTCGGAAAAGCCATATGGTCCTTGCCCGAGGTCTTTGCCTGGGCGAGCATGCTGTCCGCCAGCATGAAGAGGTCCCGGGCATCCTGAGCATGGCTGGGGAAGACCGCCACCCCGATGGAGATCGTTTCCTGCATTACCGCTCCGTCCGGCAGGGTGATAGAATGGTTTCGCAGGCTTTCCATGATACGATGGGCGACCACATAGGCCTGCTCTTCGTCGCAGACCGGCAGAATGGCCGTGAAGTTGTCACCGCCGAACCGCGCCGGGATGTCTCCCTTGCGGACGGCCGCCCTGAGGATGGCGGAAAAATCCCTGAGGAATCGGTCCCCGATCTCATGGCCGTAAGTGTCGTTGATGATCTTGAAATTGTCCACGTCGATGTGGAGGAGCGAGAACTTGTACTGCTGCCGGCGGGAGCGCTGGGTCTCGTACTGAAGCAGGTCCCAGAAGGTGCGTTGGTTGTACAAACCCGTGAGCGCGTCGCGGGTCGCGGATTCTTTCGCCTCGTCCGAGTAGCGGTTCAGCGCGCGCATGAGAAAAAGATTGCTGATGATCGGGAACGGCGCGAAACAGAGCAGGAGGACCGTCATGGTCTTTCGCGGCAGCCAGGTCGTCTCCCTGCCGCTGAACAGCACGGCGGCCGCGGCAGCGATCAGAAGAAGGGTCAGAAAGATCGCGCCTATAAACAAGCACATCTTGATCTTTTTGAGGTTTTTTTCGCTTTTTGGTTCCGGCATGGAACAATGAACTCCCCGCAACAGATCGTATTTAGAGAATAGCCGTGAAGCCTGATCTTTGTCAACCCCGCGGATGAAATAATACAAGACATACTTGTACACCTCGAACGTGCATGGCCGATCCGGGGCAGGAGGCGGGCAGGGGGAGAAAAAACTTGCGTGAGCGATGGAAAAAAGGGACAATGGCGCCATGTTGATCGGGTCATTGAAGCGGGCGGTCGCCCAGATGGTCATGCCGCGCATTGACGGCGAAAAGCTTGCAGATGCCGCGTATCGGGGAGAGATACATAAGCTTGCCGAGGAAGGTATCGGCGGGTTCATTCTCTTTGGCGGAGACATCAAAAGCACGCCTGCCTACCTTGCGGAGCTGCAGGCCAAGGCGGAGCACCGCTTGCTCATCTCCTCGGATGTGGAGCGGGGGCTTGGGCAGCAGCTTGCCGGCGGGACCCGGTTTCCCAGCCAGCGGGCCGTGTCAGCGGCGATCGACCGGCGGTCGAAAAAGGACAGCGATCTCCTGAACCGCATGCTCGACGCGGTCAGGACGGAGTCCCGGGCAGCGGGGATCCATATCGTGTTCTCGCCGGTCATGGATGTGAACAACAATCCCGACAATCCCATTATCTGCACCCGCGCCTTTGGCGATGATCCGCAGACCGTGGAGTGGTTCGGCAAGCAGTATATCCGGAGGCTCCAGAAGCCCCGTTCCAACGGTGACCTCGACCTTCTTGCCTGCGCCAAGCATTTTCCCGGCCACGGGGACACGGACCAGGATTCTCACTCCGTTCTTCCGGTGATCCGCGCGGACAAGGCAAGGCTGAACCGGGTGGAGCTGCCGCCGTTCCGCGAGGCGGTCAAGGACGGCGTGGGTACGGTGATGATCGCCCACCTCTTGGTGCCGGCGCTCGATCCGACAAAACCGGTGACCTTCTCGAAAAAGGTGGTGACCGCGCTGCTTCGCGAAGGCATGGCCTTCGAAGGGCTCATCGTATCCGACGCGCTGGACATGGGAGCCCTGGCGAACGAATATCCCCAGGGCGAGATCGCGATCCGCGCTGTAGAGGCCGGTATGGACATCCTGCTTCATCCCGTGGACGCCCGAGTGACCGTGGAAGCGGTCGTGCGTGCCGTGGAGCAGGGAAGGCTCACCCAGGAGCGAATCCAGGAATCCGTGGACCGGATCATGGGGATGAAGAAGAAACTGGGGATCTTGAATGATGCTGCACCAGTGAATGCGAAGCTCGACTATGAAAAACACCGCAAGATAGCGCAGGAGATCTCCCGCAGGGCGGTCACCGTGGTGCGGGGGAGCAAAGGGATGCTTCCCCTTGATGCTGATAAAGGCGCGGCATGCTTCATCCTGGATGACGATTCCCAGGGCAGAGGCGAAGCATTCCAGCAGGAACTGATGGCGCGATTCGTCGACGCGACAGTGACCACGCTTACCCCGGACGCATGTGAAGCCGCTTTGTCATCCCATCTGGATATCAGCAGAGCCGGCGCTGCGGTGATCGCCATATTCTCCCGCATATCCGCTTCCAAGGGCAGGTCCGGCATCTCGCCGAAGCTTCGGGACGCGGCAATCGAGCTGCTGAAGCGCGCGAAAGCCGCGGGAAAGCCATCGGTGGTCATTTCATTCGACAGCCCTTATATTCTGGACCAGTTCAAGGACGCTGGCCTGCATATCGCCTGCTATGACCGGATGGACGAGATACAGAGGGCGGCAGCAGAGAAACTAGTAAAGGGCTAAGAAGAACAAAGAAGGGCTAGAGGGGTAATGGGCTAGGGTCAGGAGTAAGGCGTAAGGGGTAAGTAACCTCCAAAGAGACGCAAGCTGTGTCCGTCATTCCCGCGCAGGCGGGAATCCAGGTTCTGTGCTTTTCTCTGCGCCTCCGCGTCTCTGCGCGAGATGCTTTGGTTTTGAGTCAGCGATTATGCTCTCTATCACATGGCAACGATACTAATTATCTTCCTCTTCTTCGCGCTTATCCACAGCATCACGGTCTCCCATCGATTCAAGAACCTCTGCAAACAGCTTTTCGGGGAAAAGTTCCTGCGAGTCTGGTACCGGTTCCTGTATACCTCGGTGAGCGGGTTGACCGCAGCCATAGCAGTGTGCCTGATAGCCCAGGCGCCGGACCGTCATCTCTGGACAGCTCCGTCATGGCTCCGCTGGACCATGCACGGGATACAGATCGCAGGTTTTGTTTTCGGCGCAAAAGCCTTTGACTATCTGGACAAGTGGGAGTTCTTGGGGTTCCGCCAGGTGTTGCGGTATCTCCGGTCCGGCGAGGTCAGCGGAAATGTCGAAGGCCTGACCGACAGGGAATTGGCCACTACGGGAGTCTACGGCATCGTGCGTCATCCGCTCTATGTGGCGGGCATTGTGATATTCACGTTCAGCCCTGTCATTACCGTGAATGGACTCCTGATCACCGTCCTGGCGGACCTGTATTTCCTCTTCGGTATGTTTATCGAAGAAAAACGCTTCCTTCGCATCTTTGGCGACCGGTATCGGGAATATATGCTGAGAGTTCCAAGGATGCTGCCCCGGCTAAGAAAGAATGCGGAGAAGGAACACCCCCGTACCTCTGCCTGAGATTATCCGTGGCTTCTGATTTCCCTTCGCAGTGACCGCTATCCATGATCAGCAACCTCATTTGACCTCCAATGACATGTTGACCTGATCTTTCCGTTGACTTTCGTTATTCCCTCAGATATATTACGCTTAATGCCGAACAAAGATCACGGGAATAAGACGAAGAGAGTTCATGAACCCGGAGTACATGGCCGGATCTGGATCGACGGTCCCGACGGAGTATTCATCGGTCATGGTCGGGTGGTCCTGCTCGAACGGATCCGGGAACATGGCTCCATCACCCAGGCCGCCAAGTCCATGGAAATGGCCTATCGCCATGCCTGGGACCTGGTGGACTCCATGAACCGCCAGGCCGTGGAACCCTTTGTCGTGGTCGCCACCGGCGGCAGGGGCGGCGGCGGGGCGCAGGTCACCGAAGCGGGTGAAAAGGCGATCAAACTGTTCTGGAAGCTCCAGGAGGATTTCCGGAAGTTCCTGGAAAAGGAGCAGAGAGCGCTGTTGAAGAAATACCTCGTTCCTATAGACGGAAAGAAGAAGCAAAAGAAATGGTAATCACCTGTTCCGGTTTCGCCGGGACACACAGGCGAAGTCAAAGTCGGGGCTGGATTGAAAGTTTGGAAGGATTATCGTTCTGGTTATTCTCCGTGTCCTCCGTGGCTCCGTGGTAAATAACCGATCTTGCTTTGTATTGATCTTCTGCAGAGGGACCTGCATGAAATGGGTCACGACCTTCGCTTTTGCGGTGATGCTCATCAGTACGGCTGCGTTCGCCGAAACGCGCGTCAAGATGGCATCGACCACGAGCACGGAAAATTCAGGGCTCTTCAACTACATACTTCCGCTCTTTGAGAAAAAGACGGGCATCAAGATCGACGTGGTTGCCGTGGGTACCGGCGCGGCGATCGAGATCGGCAGGCGCGGGGACGCAGACCTGGTGTTCGTGCATGCGAAAGAGCAGGAGCTGCAGGCGGTGAAAGAAGGCTACTTCGTGAACCGGCACGATGTGATGTACAACGATTTCATTCTCCTCGGACCGCCCAAGGACCCCGCTAAGGTAAAGGGCAGGACGACCGCAATTGACGCTTTTCAGGCCATCGCTGCTTCAGGCGCACGTTTCGTATCCCGGGGAGATCGGTCGGGCACGCACACGAAGGAGCTTGCTCTCTGGAAAGCCGCTGCCGTCGACCCCGCGGGCGCAGGGTGGTATCGCGAAGCAGGGCAGGGGATGGAAAAGACCATGCGCATCGCTGATGAACTCGGAGCCTATACCCTTGCGGACCGCGGAACCTGGCTTGCCGTCAAGGACAAGGACAAGCTGGACCTGAAGATGCTTTTTGAGGGAGATCCTCCGCTGTTCAACCAATACGGCGTCATGGCCGTGAACCCCGAGAAGAGCAGGGGCGTCAACTACAAAGAGGCCATGGCGTTCGTGAACTGGATCATATCCAGGGAAGGGCAGGCGGCGATCGCGGCGTTCAGGGACAAGAGCGGCAATCCGCTCTTCATCCCGAACGCAAAATAGTTCGTCAACTCCGGCGCGGGCCGGTGCGGAGCAAGGAATGATACCCCCAGTATCCCTCGCCGGTCCGGTCCGCGCCTTTTTTGAAGTGAAAAACAAATCGTGTGAATACCTGATGCAACCACGGGTCACGGCTGCTTCGTGACAGAGGGACGGACTCAAAACCCTGCAGCTGGCTCCATCTGTGTGCGGCGAAGCCGCCCGTGGTTAAAAGGCCGTTCAAGGTTCTTTCCGGAAAACGCAGCAAGCATCTATGGATCTATTTCTCCAGGCAATATCCCATGCCTTCAGCCTGATCGTGCATCTCGATCCGGTCCTTACGGGGATCATCGTCCTTTCCCTGAAAGTGTCCGGCTACGCACTGATCATAGCGACCGTACTCGGTCTTCCCGCAGGCGCCTTTCTCGGGTTGAAACGGTTTCCGGCACGTGACCTGGCGATCAGCACGATCAATACATTCATGGGCCTGCCGCCGGTGGTGGTCGGCCTCTTTCTGTACCTTCTTTTGTCCCGAAAAGGCCCTCTTGGATTCATGGGACTGCTCTATTCGCCGTCTGCAATGATCATTGCCCAGACGGTCCTGGCGGTCCCCATCGTTACGGCGCTGTGTCACTCAGCGATCATGAGCGTTGATCCGATCATTCGACAGGCTGCGCGGACCCTCGGCGCCACGGACACCCAGGAGACCCTGGCCGTGATCCGGGAGGCGCGATACGGGATCCTGTCGGCCCTTCTTGCCGCTTTCGGAAGGGTCATGGCCGAGGTGGGCGCGATCCTGATCGTCGGCGGCAACATCGCGGGATACACACGCGTTATGACCACTACCATTGCGCTCGAGACGGACAAGGGCAACTTCGAACTTGCTCTCGCCCTCGGCATCATACTGCTCGCCATATCGTTCCTCGTGAACGCAGCTCTCCACTTTGTCCGGAAAAAAGGGATGGTCCACACCTCATGAGGCTGATCGCCAGGCATATCAGGAAGGACTACGGCGGCAGGACCGTGCTGAAGGACTGCTCCTATGAGTTTGATGCGCACGCTGTCTACGCGCTCATGGGGCCGAACGGCTGCGGCAAGTCGACCTTCCTGCGGATCTGCTCCCTGCTCGAACGGCCTGACTCCGGAGACGCGCTTTTCTCGGACGGGGCGACGATGCTTCTGCCGGACCTGTCGCTGAGACGACGCATCACGCTGGTGCTCGCGCGGACCGGGGTATTCAACACGACGGTCTACCGGAACGCGGCCTACGGACTGTCGATACGGGGGGCGGGGAAGGCAGAAATCGCGCGGAAGGTCAAAGAGGCGCTCAACTTTGTCGGCCTGGGCCACAAGATCGATCAGCACGCGCGAACTCTTTCAAGCGGGGAGACCCAGCGCCTGGGCATTGCCCGTGCCCTTGCCGTCGAGCCGGAGATACTCTTCCTTGATGAGCCCACCGCGTCGGTGGACCAGGAGAACACCGAGATCATCGAGTCGCTCATCATGAAGATGAGGACTGACGGAAAGACCATGGTCATCATGACGACCCATGACCGCGACCAGGCTGATCGATTGGCTGACCAGGTTCTTGTGATCAGGGACGGGAGTATCACTCGTCATTAACATAGGGTTTGTCTTTCTGTTTACGGTCAAGGCCGGGAGATACCAGAAAACGGAAGTTGTGAGTGCTATACTTTGATCAGGGGGCTGATCGGAGGACAGCTACATGGAGAGCATTCACCGTGCTGTGGAGGTCGTTTCCCTGGGCGTCAGCATTATCGGGGCCGTGGTCACGATCTGGGGCGTTATTGAAGCTGTCGTTGGCTTCCTTTCCCTGAAGTTCTCCCGTGCGGGCAAGGACGAGATCGCCATGAGCGAGTTCCTGCGCCAGAAGCTCGGCGCCCATCTGCTGCTCGGGCTGGAGATCTTTATCGCCGCGGACGTGATCAGTTCCGTGGTCAGTCCCACCTGGAACAAGGTCGGCCTGCTTGCAGCCATCGTGGCGATCAGGACGGTGCTCAGCTATTTCCTCAGGATGGAAGTGCGCCAGACGCGGCAGTAGGCGTTTTTAAGCTAGATTCAGAGAGAGGTGATGTACTGGGTGCTTTCTAGTCCGCAGAAAGGGCGGCGATGTAGGGCAGGTTCCGGTATTTCTCGGCAAAGTCCATTCCGTATCCCACCACGAACCGGTCGGGTATCTCGAAGCCCACATAGTCCAGTTGCACATCAATGGTCCTGCGGGTGCGTTTGTCGAGCAGCACAGCGGTCCTGATGCTCGCGGGGCGACGCTTCCGATAATGTTTCTGTAAATAAGCCAGGGTCCTGCCGCTGTCCACGATCGTGTCCACGATCAGCACATGCTTATCCATGATATCGATGTCGATAGCCCGGGATATCGCGACGTCCCCGGAAGAGGTCGTTGCGGTTCCGTAGCTTGCCGCGTTCACAAAGGCGAGGCGGGAATGAATGGTAAGCGACCTCGCCAGGTCCGCCGCGAAGATCGCCGCGGCTTTGAGCACGCATAGCACGATGATCTCCTTGCCCAGGTAGTCCCGTGATATCCGGCCTGCAAGGTCGGCGACCTTCTCCTGAATAACTCCCTCATCGTACAGCGGTTCCAGGTCTTCGTACACGAGGCCTCCGGTGCCGTTCATGCTTTTGGCTTCTTTGCCAAGAATACCCCCTGTTGATAATCTTGTAAAGAGAGAAGGTGATAGCAATGAAGAACAAGATGTCGCTGGTCATCTCGAAGCAGACTTGCGTTGTAAATTGCTCCAATGGTGCGTGTTCAATGATCTGATCGTTCTGGTATTTTGCCATGGACAGCAAGTCGTGAGAACGGAACGGGCTGCGCGCATCCGCGAGAGAGCGCTGGAACACTCGGGTCACCAAATAAAATAGGATTGGCAAAATAATGTAGACATTCGGCATCTAAAGGGCTATAGTGTTGCCATGTGATCGGATAGCTTATTTGTCGATTCGCATAGGGAGGCATCACCATGGCAACGAAAAGGTTTTTGGTTCTAGTTCTGGTATGTGTTGCAGCAGTAGCGATAGGTGGCTGTGGTTCGAGCAGTACCTCGTCCGGACCGCAGGCATATACTCAGGACACGCTTGATTCTGATACTGTGTGGGCAGTCAATACCGGAATGGTAAGCATCTATAACAACAACCTCGCTGGCAAGCCTACGGGGTCGCAAAATATGCCTAATAAAAACTGCGCACTTGGCGGGACAGTATCAATCACAGGCACCACGACATATGATTCGATTCATGGGATCACAACAGTTGACCTGACCTATGCACTTTCGAATTGCAGGTTTACCAGCGCAAGCGGATCGCTCTCGGTCACACTCACAATGAACGGCACCATGACGCACAGCGGATTTTTCAGCTCCAGCAGCAAGGATGAGATCTTTTCATCTAACGGAGCAAATGTGAGCATTGTAGGAACTGCTGAGAGGACGGGCTATATTGATGGGACGATCAACGAGAATTGCACTTATTATGCTCAGTCAAAGACCAGTTCTGTGACCGGGTCGATCTGCGGCAGGGATGTTTCCTGGACCTATTAGACTGCTACGTAAAATTACATGTTTGGAGAAGCCGCCGAAATCCTGTTCGGCGGCTTTTTAATTTGCCGCGGGAGCGGCTGCCGGTCGGGGAAGGACCGCACCTGGTTGCTGCTGCGGTGCAGTATACACGAACTTCCACTCGTTGTACTTGGTCTTTCCCTCGAATTCCCTGTTCTCGTCCGGGAAGTCCGCCTGCTTGAACGGTTCCTTGTCACTTGAACTGTATACGCCGATGAGCCTGTTCCCCTTGGTCTGATCGCGCAGCAGCTCGAAATCCTCGCCGGTGATGGGGTCCTTGTACTTCTGCCGGAGATGGCGTTTTCCCCGTGCCGTACGCCCGTCGCTCAGCAGGTCATCGATGTTCCGAGGATACTCGAGCCTGCCCGGGATGGCCGTAGTGTAACGCTCGATGGCCAACCGGTACTGGTTGCCCCGGAACAGCAGTTCCTCCTCTTTTTCCCTTGCCATGACCGCCTGCCAGTACTTTCCCGCCGCGCCCATTGAGATGCCGATGATGACAATTGCCGCAAGCAGCGCGATGTAGGTGAAACCGGAAGAAGTGCGGAGTGCGGAGTGCGGAGTGCGGAATAAGAAACGGCGGATCTGGTGAGGAACATCCGGCCGGGGGATGTGGTGTTGATTTTTCTCCTCGTCGCAGGTGACGAAGCGAAGGGTCACGTGCTCCGGCGCGTCATTCACTTCGCACTTCGCACTCCGCACTCCGCACTGCGTCTTCATTCCATCTTCCTCTGGCTTACAAAGGCGCCATCGCATTTATACTGCACATCAACAGTGTTCTTTCGGTCCCCTGCTCCGGAACCCTGAAGCAGGTAGAGGATCCGCTGGGGCTGCTGGTCAACGGTGAGATCAAAGACCACGGCCCCGTTCCTGACAGCGCTGTTCCTGTTCGCCCAGAGAAGCTTCACGTCTTTGGGGAGAGGCACCGATATCCGCGCAGCGACCTGACCCGCGGCGGCGGCAACGGACAGATGGCCAGGGATGACCGTCCCACTCTCATCCGGCCGGGGGACCGAAGTGAAAATGACCGCGCGCACCAGAAGGCTGTAAGGCGTTGACGTTCCGGCGGCCAGCGCGGAACGGATAAGGGAGAAGGGCATGACAATGAGCTTTCCGGCGCCTTCGGTAGCCGCGAGGACCGCGGGCTGATCGTTGGAGTAGACCGCGACGGCCCTGCCTTCTTTCCGCGAAGGGATAAAGGCCGGCTTGCCGAAGGGGAGGGTCCCGTTCAGGCCGAGGGGGGAATCGCCGGGGAAGGTTATGTATGCGGCATCGGCCGCAGTCGCGTACTGGAACCCGAACTGTTCGGCAAGGGAGCGGGAACGGTCATTGGAGCCGGACAGGACCACGACATGGCCGCGGCCGAGAACCGTGCGGAGCGTTTCCAGCGTGTCGAGGGTGCTGTCGATGTCGATCAGCAGGTACATGGTATAAAGTCCGGTCAAAGCCTCGCGGGAAAACGCTTCCGCCGAAGTGACGGTCTTGAGGTAAATGCCCTCCTGGGCAAAGGCTTCGCGGAGCAGCTTTTCGGAAAGAGCGCGTTCGATCGACGTGTCGCTCTCTCCGCCGGTCCAGACAAGGAGCCGCGGAAGTGGCGCTGCTATCGGCGTCACCACGACCGGTCCCCGCACGACCAGAGGCCGCTCGTCGAGGAGGACGTCGCCGCTGGTGCCCGGTTTATTCCCGATCACCGACGCCCGCAGGGAAATGGCATAGTCCCCTCCGGGAAAGTCCACGCGGGCGATCTGATGGGTCTGTTCGCCCATGACCAGAGGCAGCTGAATGGCATGGACCCGCTGGCCGATCCCCGCGGTCCGGATCTCGAGTTTGACCGAGCCGCCGGTGAAGGGAATGGTTCCGCTATTGCGGACAGCATAGCGCACCAGGAGCGGCTGGCATGGAGATGCCACGGGGTCGGTTCCGGCGAGCGAACCTTTGACCGAAAGTGTCGGTCTGATGACCAGTCCCACGGAATCCGCCGAAAGGACCGTGCCGCTCACTTCGGTCCGCGCGTCGACCAGGTAGACGCCCTCCTGCAGCGCTCCAGAAGCCAGAGACCGGTCGAACTGCCGCATGCCGCCCGATTCGAAGGCCACCACGGGAACAGACTCGGTGGAAACCGCTTTGCCCGACGGATCGCTGATATGGAGCGTAAGGTTCAGCAGGGGGATGGTCCGTGCCGTGAAGTTGGCGACCGCGACCTGGTAATTGATCTCGTCGTCTGCGGCAAAGGATTCCTGCCGGGGTATGACCTCCAGAAGAACATCGGGGATCTCGAGCGCCAGGGCGAACTGGTTGTTGCTTTTGTCGGTCTCCAGGACAGCATTCTCGCTGTCCACGGCGGCCGTGAGCGAACGGGCACCCGCTTTTCCCGCGAGTTTCCAGGGTACAACAATGACATGCTGGCTTCCCGGTTCGAGCGGCGGGACCTCAAAGTGCGTGATGCGCTGTCCCCCTTTGCCCGGATCGCCTTCGTAGAGCGAGGCCCTGGCCTTGCCCGAAGGCACTTTGCCGCGGTTCGCGACGCCGACACCGATCTCCATGAAAGGCGCTTTTATCGCCGAGACCTGGATGGTCGCGATCAGGTCCGGAAGCCGGGCGCCGAAGGTGATTGCTGCTTCGCGGCTGTCTCCGGGTCCGCTGGAGGAAAGCGCGGCGCCGATGCGGTGCACGCCCTGGGTCATCCGGCCGGGGGTGAACGATATCTTTGCGATCCCGGGTTTCGGGAACTTCTCCCGCTGCACCCGCTTGCCGTCGACCAGGAGTTCCAGTGCCGCTCTGGTCCTGATGTAGGCTGTCGCGGACATGACGATAGGGCCGCGTGCCTCGTAATAGACCGGCCTGTCCGTTGAGAGCGCCAGGATCGCAGCCTCGCCTGCATCGATGAACAGCTGGCCGGAGGAAAGATCCCTCGGCTCATCAGGGAAACCGGGACCCTCGGGAAGAACCGCCGCGATATTATAGCGGAGGCGCCAGATACCGGCGCGGTCCATTGCCGCGGGGAGCGCAAGGGAAAGGTCATTGGGGCCGGAGGTCAGGTTGATCGACCTTGTCTGTTCAGCCCGCTGCCGGCCCGCGGGATCAATGAGCCGAAGCCGGATGACCGCCGGGAGCCCGGCGGAGGACTCGACGCGGAGGACGGCCTGTGCCTGCGGCCCTGCGCCTGCTTCCCAGCGGATGTCGGTGCACCGCGCCTCCGCGCCGATGATCGCGACAGAGAGCGTTCCCTCGCGGCGGCCGCCGGTCCGGGTGAGAAAAGCCCAGGACAGGGGGTACAAGCCCGAAGGAAGGCCTTCGGGGATAATGATCTCAAAGCTCCGGTTTGAGCTGATATGCTCGCTCATTTCCGTTCCCAGGGCGCTGAAGGAAAAGGCGCCGAGCCCCAATCCCGTTGCAGAGATCCGGGCCTTTTGTCCGGGCGCATACCAGGGACGGTCAAAGGAGACATTGCCGCCAGTCGCTGTTCCGGGATCCACGGCGCCCCTGGCCAGTGATCTGCCGCTGGCGTGGTAGACCGCGTACACGACCGGCGACGGGTCTGCGGCGCCGTCCATATCAAAGACAACCTCGGTCCGCTCTCCGGTCAACTGGAAATATCTTTCCTGCCCGGCTGCGCGTGCAATAAGGTCTGCGGCGGCTGTTGTTGCCCCCGTCCTTCTGATGTCCAGAAGAAGCCGGAGGCCGCCGCGCTGCGCGGTCACGGACGGCTGCACGGAGATGCCGAGGGGCGCTGCGGGGTAGGGTTTTGCCTGGGGAGGCACCGTGGACAGCGCTGCACGCGAGGTCACTGCGAACCATCCTTCCGATGACTCGCTCAAGGGGGAAAGGACCCGCTTCCCGTCGTGCAGGCGGTACTGGAGATGATAGATCCCCGGTTCGGCGTCGCGGGGGAACGTGGCGGAATAGGACAGAAGCGCGGTCTGTCCCGCTGCAACGTTAAGGTGGAAGATGGCCTCATCGCGGCGTCTGTCCGGTGAAGGGCCGACGATCCGCACGCCGACGATCTCAGCAGTGCCGGCTTCAGGACCGCTTATCCTGAGGGTTGCGGCCACCGGTTCCCCGGGAACCGCGGTCCGCACCTTACCTCCCGCTTTTGCCCAGAGCACCAGATCGCGCACCAGTTCCTGCTCTTCAGCATGGAGCTGGCCACGGGCAGCGGAGTAATCGCTCATGAGCGTCGTGGCCGCGACCCATCCTTTTCCCAGGGGATAGACGATCAGGGTGGCGCGGCCGTCGGGACGGGCCAGCAGGACCTGCCCTTCTTCAGGGTAACCGGTCAGATAGCCGTCGGTCTCCAGCGCAGGCGATGTCCTTCGCTGCGATGCCAGTGCCGGGTGGGATGCACGGAGCAGCGATGCCCTGAACAGCGATCCGCTGTCCTCGGCCCAGCCCACGCCGGTGATCCCGGTCGTAGCGTTTTCCGGGACCGGCAGGCTGGCGAAGTCCGCGCCGGTCTGCTGGGTGAAGCAGATCACCACGCCCCCGGAGCGAACATACTCGGCGAGACCCGCCTGAAAGTACCGTGATGCGCGCAGTCCTGCCAGGCCGCCCGAGGGAATGAGCAGGACCGGTTTGTGGGAGGCCAGTCCCGCGACGTCGCCGGGTTCCACGAACAGCAAGGATTCCCGGAACCCGGCCAGCATCCCGGGCCAGGGCGCGGAGAGCCCGTTCCGCAGAACAGCGATATCCGGGCCTGCCTTGATCTCCTCCGCAAGGGTCTGGTCGATAATGCCCTTGCGAAAGCCGGTCCGCAGGGACCACGAGGGCTCGGGTTCCGGCTGCTGAAGCGCGGGAGCGACGCCCATCCACGGTCCGCCGGGGTGGTCAGCGAGCGAAAGGGGGTCCTGGGCCGGAGCGGAAGAAGGCACTCCCGTCAGGAGCGAGACAAAGAGTATGACGATGATCGAGATGCGATTCATAGGAATTATCAGGCCGTGAGATGGATGCCCTGAGACGTGAAATGGCAGAGGTGAGACGCGATTTTCCGGACGACCCGGCGATTTTCTCCTCACGCCTGACGTCTTGCCTTTCCGGTGGCGCTACTCAATGAACGTGACCCGGTTGATCTCCTTGAGCGTGGTATCTCCGGCCAGGACCTTTGTGACGGCGGACTGGCGCAGGGTGGTCATGCCTTCGGCAATGGCGATCTTTCTGATCTCCGAGGACGGCCGTTTCTCAAGGATCATCTCACGGATGCGGTCCGAGAGGTCGAGGAATTCGGTGATAGCTTTCCGTCCGCGGAAGCCCGTGTAGTTGCATTCTTTGCAGCCCGCGGCGTCGAAAAACTCATGGTCACGATAGCGTTCGAACTCCAGGGCCGAGTCTTCAAGGTCCTTCCGCGCCAGGGTTACCTTCTTTTTGCAGCGCGGACAGAGCATGCGGACCAGGCGCTGGGCCAGGATGCAGTTCAGCGCGGAAACGAAGTTGTACGGCTCGATGCCCATGTTCAGGAAGCGGCCGAGCACATCAAAGGCATTGTTCGCGTGGACCGTGGTGAACACGAGGTGGCCGGTCAGCGCCGACTGGACGGCGATCTGGGCGGTCTCGGCGTCGCGGATCTCGCCGACAAGGATCTTGTCCGGGTCGTGGCGCAGGATCGACCGGAGGCCGCGCGCAAAGGTGAGGCCCTTCTTCTCGTTCACCGGGATCTGGACCACGCCGCGGAGCTGGTATTCAACCGGATCCTCGATGGTGATGATCTTGTCCTCGCCCGTGTTGATCTCCGTGAGCGCCGCGTAGAGCGTGGTCGTCTTGCCGCTGCCCGTGGGTCCGGTGACGAGCACCATGCCATAGGGTTCCCGAATGCTCTTCCGGAACCGCTTGAGATCGTTCTCATCGTGTCCCAGGCTTTCGAGCTTGAGGGTGCTCACGCCGGCGGTGATGGATTCCTTGTCCAGGATGCGGATCACGATGTCCTCGCCGAAGGACGAGGGCATGATCGAGACGCGGAAGTCGATCGTCTTGCCGGCGGTTCGGAGCTTGAACCGACCGTCCTGGGGCACGCGGCGTTCGGCGATGTCCAGATCGCTCATGACCTTGATGCGCGACACGATTGCGCTGTGATACGCCATGTCAATGGGCTCGGTCGCCGGGTAGAGGACGCCGTCGATGCGGTACTTGATGATGACGTTCTTGTCCGTGGCCTCGATATGGATGTCGCTGGCCCTGCGCTGGATGGCGTCGAAGACCGTGGTATGGACCAGCTTGATGATGGGGCTCTCGTCCTTGTCGATGGTTTCGAGCGACAGGACCTCCTCGCCGTCCTCCTGCTCCTTCACGATCTGGAACTTGAAGTCCTCGGACATCTCGTGGAGCACCCGCTCCGACGTGCCGCTCCGTTTGAGCGTGTCATCGATCGCCGACGGAGAGCTGACACACACCTCGATCTGGCGCTGGAGCAGCATCTCCAGTTCGTCGATGGCCGGGATATTGTTCGGGTCCGCCATGGTGATCACCAGCGTCTCGCCCGAGTCCTCCAAGGGCACGAACTGGTAGCGCTGCATCACGTCCACGGAGATCAGCTCGTTGAACTTGGGATTGATGCGGAAATCCGTGAGGTCAACGTACCGGAGATCGCGCTGCTCGGCAAGGGACTGCGCGAGCATCTCCTCGGTGATCAGTCCTTCGGCAAGGAGGATCTCGCCGATGCGCTTCTGGCGGTTGTCCGACTTTGCCAGGGTCTCGTCGATGCGGGCGGCGCTGACGACCCCTTTTGCGGCGAGGATCTCGCCCAACCTTCTCCTGCGGAACGACGTCATTTTATTCTCGCCCCCATTTCGAAGATCGGCAGATAAAGAGCCACCACGATCACGGCGATCACGACGCCCATGGTAAGCATGAGCACCGGTTCGATCATGGTCGTGAGCATGGTGAGGCGGCTCTCGACCTCCTGTTCATAGAAATCCGATACATCCTCGAGCATCTGCGGCAGGTCGCCTGACGATTCCCCCACCTCGATCATGCGCACGGTCATGTCCGGCGCCAGCCTGGTGCGCTCAAAGGAGTTGGCCAGGCCGACGCCCTCGGTCAGGAGCTGGCGTGACTCCCGCAGACGAAGCGCGATAACTCGGTTCGCCACCACGCCTGCCGTGGTGTCCAGCGCCTGGACCAGCGGAATGCCCCCCCGGAGCAGCGTGGCCAGGGTCCGCGTGAGCTGGGCAAGGATATACTGCATCAGGAGCGACCGCACGAGGGGAATGGCGAGGACAAGCCGGTCGACGGACATCCGTCCCTGATCCGTGCGGTACCACAGGCGAAGCCCGATGCCGCCGCCGACGATCAACAGCGCCAGGAAGGGCGCCAGAGCGGACAGCGTGTCAGCGAACCCGATCATCAGGGTGGTGAGGAACGGGAGCTTGCCGCCCTGGTCGCTGTACATCTGGGTGAAGTTGGGGATGATATACAGGAAAAAGAGCATGATCACCGCGAAGAGCGCGAGGACCAGAAAAACAGGATATGCCAGCGCCGTGACAAGCTTCCGCTGGACCGCCAGCATCCGTTTCTGATAGGTGATATATCGGGTCAGCACGTCGACCAGTGCGCCGCTCTGCTCTCCCGATCGGACCGTCGCGGTGAACAGCGGCGGAAAGAACAGCGGATGCGCGGCCATGGCGTCGGAAAGCGCGGTTCCGCCGCGGACGGCATCGATAATGCCTGCCAGCGCAGATCTGAGCCCCGGCTGCTCCATGCGGCGGTGCAGGATCTCAAGGGCCTGCAGTATCGGCAGGCCTGCTTTCACCAGGGTCATCAGTTCCTGGTTGAAGATCAGGAAGTCCTTCTGGCTGGCCCTGCCGCCGGACATGCCGGTCTTCTTTTTCTGCAGGCTCAGCACCAGGAGACCACGCGCTTCAAGAAGCAGGCGCGCTTCTGAAGCCGTAGGCGCCGTCAATTCGTCGGATAGCGACGTGCCGTCCTCGCGGACCGCTTTATAGGTGAATTGAGGCATACGTATGGATAATACAGATAAATCAAGGGGATGTCAATTGACCTGGCAAATGACATCCCACGCGCCCACGATCAATTCCTTGGAAAGGTCCCGCGATCTCGATGACAGCGGCGCAATGTTCCAGGTCCACGATTCGTCGGGTTCCGGCAGGACCAGGCCTCCGATCGTGGATCCCCTGCTGATGATCGCTCCCGAACCGTCGCGCTTGATGAAACCATGGTCAGCGATGAGGCAGACCGGGCAGGAAAGGGATCGTAATGACGCGTAGTGGGCTTCGGTGATCCTGCCGCACCACTCATCCACGCGATCAGGGGCAAGCCGGCGCATGCGCTGCGACGCGAAGGTCCGAGGGATGACCCAGAGCTGTGACAGGATGTTCAGGGAGACAACGAGGCCGGCGTCCTGCTCGTCATCAGGACGGGAAAACAGCGGCTCGGGCAGTTCGCTCAAGCCCTGCACACCGTTCCTGTACAGCTGTTCCGCAACTCCGGTGACATCATGCTCCGCAAAGGTCACATTGGCGTAGCGCTTCAGTTCCTTCCTTGTCCCCGGAAGGCAGACCACGTCCTTCAGCGCCACTTCCCGGAACATTGCGGAGAGCGCCGCAAGCGGCAGGTCAAGCAGGAGACCGGAGCCGAGGATGACAACCTTGCCGTTGTCCTGACATCGCCTGGCAGCGGACAGGATGAACTGCTGCGTTGCGTCAAGATGGGGCTGCCATGCCTGCTGGTTCGCCCGGGCCCGTGTGCGCATGTCGATCGTCTCGCTGAGGTAGCCCATGTTGCGGACATAGGGCGAGCAGGCGGTCGTGAGAGATGTGTAGAGGTCGAAAAGCATGGGAGTGCAGAATTAGCTGGATCCTGACCCAGAGAAACTGGAAATATCATCTCTGACCCGCCAGGGCCGAGAGGGACTCGTGCTATTATTGCTGCGTTTTACTATGGGTAGTGTCTTTTAACGAGCTTCTCATGAAGGATAAACTCGTGAGGCTAAATATAATGCCGGCCACATATTTCGTCCATCCATCGCTGGAAAAAGGCAAGCCTATTAACTTATTCAAGTCATCTAGAAGAGTAAAACCACCCAACGTAATGAGAAAATATATTATGACGAATTCGAGAGGATGGTTGCGGAGCAAGTAGCCGTATTTATTTTCGGTTAATGCATTGCGTGTATGCTGGTCTTTCATGCGAGGTAGTCCCCTGTGCACTCCCACGTAATTAATCAGTAGATTACATAAGAAATCCTATTGTGTCATTGCGAGGAGCGTTTTTATCGACGCGGCAATCTCGTAGTTTTTGATTTTATGAAATACGAGTTTGCTTCGCTGTGCTCGCAAAGACAGGAAAAAGACTTTTTCAGTGACCTGTTTGTGCAATCCAACTAAACGTACTATCTCAGGCTTTTCCAGTATTTTTTCTGATGAGCAATGGCTGTTTCTATGACCTTCGATGCTTTTGGCGCGTCAGGATCAGACAGGGTCCAGCGGGGGCCGGTCATGGCCTGCAGCACGGAGCGGACGCCTTCGGTCAGTCCTTCAGGGTTGTAGCCGCCTTCCAGCGTGATCAGCACCCTGCCGCCGCATGCGGCATCGGCAATCTCCCGCGCGATCGTAGCGAGGTTTCCAAACCCGTTGCCGGTCACTTGCATCCCGCCCAGGGGGTCCTTGACATAGGGATCGAATCCGGCTGACACAAGCACCAGCTGGGGCTTGTACTCCAGCGCGATCGGTCTCAGGATCCGGGAATAGACGGAGATATATTCTTCATCGCCGAACCCGGCGGGAAAGGGGGTGTTCACGGTGAACCCTTCGCCGCTTCCGCCGCCGACCTCATCGAATCTGCCGCTGCCGGGGTAATGGGGATACTGGTGGGAAGAGAAGAACAGGATGTCGGAGCGGTCATAAAAGGCATGCTGCGTGCCGTTGCCGTGATGCAGGTCCCAATCGATGATCAGGACGCGCTGCAGTCCGTGTTTTTGAACAGCGTATTCCGCCGCGATCGCGATATTGTTGAACAGGCAGAAGCCCATGGCGCGGTCCTGTTCTGCGTGGTGGCCCGGAGGACGGACGAAGGCAAAGACCGAAGACGGAGAGACGAGCGACGAGGGACGAGAGACGAGAACGTCAACTGCCTGGAGCAGGCCGCCGGCCGCGAGGCGGGCGATCTGATAGGAGCGGCTGGAGAGGCCGGTGTCGGGATCGAGCTGGGTGAAGGTCTTTCCGTCGGTCTCCGCGACCCGCTGGATATAGAAGGGATCGTGCACCAGGGCGAGCTCGTTCTCCGTCGCCAGCCGGGGCTCGATCCGGGGGAGGTCCTTGAACTCCTGATCGATCAGGCGGTGGATGATCCTGAGGCGGTCCGGGCTCTCGGGATGAAAATCCCCGGGCTGGTGGTCAAGGTACCGTTCATCCTTGATGATCGCAAGAGTGGTCATAGAGCAGAAAAGGAGATGCGGTGACGCGGTGACGCGGAGAACACTACGCTAACCGATACTAATGTCTCACCATGTCTCCCTGTCTCCGTGTCGTTGTTGCTTCATGATGTCGTTTTGTCAGTCTCTCAATGGTCCCGCGCGTCGGATTTACTGCCGTTCGGTTTTGAGATCGGCGACGGTGCCGCTTCCCGGAAGTTCTTGATGTTCAGGGCATCGAGGAACTTCTGCATTTCAGCTGACGCCGGCAGTTTGGCAGGGACCCTGGCGTCAGGAGCGCAGACCGTCAGGACCGTTCTCACCAGATCCCGTGCGCTGAAGTCCAGCATCTTCCTGATCTCGATGGGGGCGGCTCGTTCGATCAGCAGGGGCGTCTCGCGGTACCAGCCCGTGCCGACCGGCGGGGTGATGGGACCGCAGGGAAACTGTCCGGCCGATCTTGTCCGCTTGCCGGTCTTCTGCGCATAAGCGGATATGTCGGCACGGAGCTGTTGGAGGCCTTTGAATGCGGGATTCGAGCAGATGCCCGCCTTGCCCCAGCAGATGGGGTCGAACCGGGACATGTTGATGCCGCAGCAGAGAACATGGGACCCGGGAGCTATCTCCGGCGTCTCACGGATGATGATGTAGAAATAGTCGTTCTTGTACTCGTAGGTTGCGATCCCTTTTCCGGTCATGGCGTGCACCGCCTTCCTGAAGTGAGCGGGGAGCGGATCTGCCGTTCCCCGCCGGGAATGCTATTTTGAGCCCTTCTTCTTGGGTTTTGCCTTTGTCTTGGACTTTGCCGCCGGCTTGGCCTTTGCCTTGGGTTTTGTTTTGCACTCCTCCAGGGCCCTCTTGGTCTTGTCCAGGTCCTGGTTCTGCATCTCAAGCATCTGGCTCAGCTTTGCGTTGTCCTGCTTCAGGACCTCGATCTCCTTACGCGCGGCATCACGCTCGTTCCGTGCCTTGTTGCCGACAAAGAAGCTGATAATGAGCAGGATGGTGACAACTGCCGCCAGGGAGATGAAGATCAACTTTGCTTTCTGTGCATCATCCATGCTGCTGCGTTCCGGTCTGTCCATGCTGATAAGTTCCTCCTTGGGAAATTAAGTAATAAAGCGATAAGCGCTAAGAAGTAAGCAGCCAATGCCGTTGTCTGCCTACTGCTTACCGCTTCAGAGCTTTTTCTAATGGTACCTTTTCACCTCGAACCGGGAGAGCGTGATCTCCGTGCCCGGGGGGATGCCCGCCTTCTGCATGGAGATGCTGATCTGCTGCTGTGCCGTGTCAACGCCTTCCAGGTCCGGGAGCAGCAGACCGCGTCTGCGGCCGGCCGCGACAATGACCCCGTAGCGCTTCGGGTCCAGGTCTTTCAGGTCCGTGACCGGCTCGGGCGGGGACAGGACGTCCACGGAGTATTCAAGGCCTGCCAGTTCGTGGGGCCTGACGGCGGGGAAACGGGGATCGCAGGTAGCCGCGCTGATGGCGTTCCGTATGATCTCCTGCGCCACGTTGGGCTCACAGGGCTCGAAGGTGCCGATGCACCCGCGCAGCATGCCCCGGACCTTGAGTGACACGAACACGCCCGCTTTTGCGTTCATTTCGGGCGTCAGGTCCTGGTCACGAAGGGGCAGCACCCGGCCCTCGTTCACGTAGAGCTCAATGGTGTCCTTCGCCAGCGTGACAAGGGGATGCATTACCTCTCCCGTTGTACCACGTAATCGGCAAGCGCCGACAGCGCCTGCCGGGCAGGTGAATCAGGGAAGACCGCGAGCGCCGCCTTGGCGTCGTCGGCAAGGGACTGGGCATAACGGATCGCCTCGTCCACGACCCCGTACTTTTCCATGAGCTTGATCGTGTAGGCAAGGTCCTCGTCGGTCATGGCGTCGGCGCTCAGGATCGTGCGGATCGCGCCTTGCTCGTTGTGGTCGGCCTCGCGCATGAGGTAGATGAGCGGAAGGGTGACCTTGCCTTCGGCAAGGTCCTTGCCCAGCACCTTGCCGAGCTGCTTCTGGTCGGCGGAATAATCGAGGGTGTCGTCGGTGACCTGGAACGCGAGGCCGAGCTTCCGGCCATAGGCGGCCAGGGCGTCCTCCTGGGACAGGGGCGCCTTGCCGATCACGGCGCCCAGTCGGCAGGCGGCGGTGATCAGCACGCCGGTCTTGCATTCCACGATGCGGAAGTAATCGGCCTCGGTCATTTCCGGATTCTGGATCTGCATGAGCTGGAGCACTTCGCCTTCGGACATGGCGGTGGTCGTTTCGGACAGGACGTCCATGACCCGCTGGTTGTGCAGCCGCACGCCGTGATAGAGCGCCTTGGAGTAGAGATAGTCACCCACGAGGATGCTGGCCTGGTTGCCCCAGATGGAGTTGGCAGCGGACTGGCCGCGGCGCACCTTGGCCTCGTCGATCACATCGTCATGAAGGAGCGAGGCGGTATGGATGAACTCGACCACGCTGCCGAGGACATATTCAGCGTCATGGCTGCGGTAGCCGCAGATGCGCGCGGACAAAAGATGCAGGAGGGGACGGAAACGCTTGCCGCCCGCTCCGAGGATGTATTTGCTGACCTGCTGGATGAGCGCGACATCGGTGCCCAGGCTCTCATGGATGTGCGACTCCATGCGCTCCATGTCGGATTTGTATTCCTTGAGGATGTCCTGAATGGTCGTGATCATGGCGATTTTCCAAGAAAACTGGTTGAATAATAGGGGGAAATCTGTGGAAAGTCAAGTGCTACAGCTTCATCGCTTCCTGCACCCGGCCGAGCATTTCCCGTGCAACGATCCGGGCTTTGGCCGAACCCGCATCAATGATCTCCTGGACCTGCTTCGGGTTGGCGATCAGTTCCTTCCGCTTGTCCTGGATCGGCTTGAGATAGGCGAGCAGGTGTTTGAGCAGTTCTTTCTTATCGTCCACGCACCCGATGCCGGCCTTGGGGCATTCGCGCTTCACGTGGTCGCACCATTCCCTGGGCGCGAAGATCTGGTTGAGCGAGTAGAGCGGGCAGATGTCGGGATTGCCCGGGTCCGTGCGCCGCTGACGCGCGGGGTCCGTGACCATGGCCATGACCTTCTTGGTGATCGATTCGGGCGTATCCGAGAGATAGAGGCAGTTGTTGTAGCTCTTGCTCATCTTGCGGCCATCGGTGCCCGGAAGCTTGGGGTACTGGGTCAGGAGCGGCTGGGGATCGGGGAATACCTCGCCGTAAAAGGAATTGAACCTCCTGCCGATCTCGCGGGTCAGCTCCAGGTGCGGCAGCTGGTCGATGCCCACGGGCACGTAGTCCGCCTCGTAGATCAGGATGTCCGCGGCCTGCAGCACGGGATAGCCCAGGAACCCGTAGGTGTAAAGGTCCCGGTCGTTGATCTGTTCCATCTTTTCCTTATATGTCGGCACTCGCTCCAGCCAGGGGAGCGGAGTGATCATGGAGAAGAGCACGTGCAGCACCGCGTGCTCGGGCAGCTGGGACTGCTGGAACAGGACGGACTTGTTCGGATCGAGCCCGGCGCTGAGCCAGTCGATCACCATTTCATGCACGAAGGTGCGCATCTTCGACGTGTCGCTGTACTGGGTGGTGAGCGCGTGCCAGTCGGCGATGAAATAGTAGCATTCGTACTCTTCCTGGAGCGTGCGCCAGTTGTCGAGCGCGCCCATGAGGTTGCCGAGATGGAGCAGCCCGCTGGGCTGCATGCCGCTGAGGACCCGTTTCTTTTTGGACATGATTTTACAATCCTCCGTCGCCCAGCAGCAGCGAAAGCAGCGGCCGGATGACCGGCGTCATGATCTTGCCGAGCACGCCCATCATGATGAGCGCCATCAGGATCAGCGTGCCGTAGGGCTCCAGGCGGTAGTACATCATCGCCTGTCGGTCCGGCAGCGCCCAGTAGACCACGCGGCTCCCGTCGAGCGGAGGGATGGGAATGAGGTTCAGGACCGCGAGGACGACATTGATGACCACTGCGTAGCCGAGCATGAGCGTGAGCGGCACGGCGATCCAGGACCAGTAGGGCTCGGGAACGTTGCCCTCAAGTCCCGTCATGACCACCCGGAGGAAGAGGGAACTTGCGACGGCCATCACGATGTTGATGCCGGGACCGGCGAGCGCCGAGAGCGCCATGCCTTTCTTCGGGTCCTTGAAGTACGCGGGATTGATGGGGACTGGCTTGGCATAGCCGAAGAGCATTCGTCCGTCGGTCAGCACAAAGAGCATGAGCGGCATCAGGACCGTTCCGAACAGATCGATGTGCGAGATCGGGTTCAGGGTCAGCCGGCCCATTTCCTTTGCCGTGGGATCTCCGAGCCGGTAGGCGACCCATCCGTGGGCAACCTCGTGCAGCACAATGGCGAAGACCATGGGCGCGGCCATGACGGCGATCTTTTGTATGGTGGTCAGTTCGGTCATAAGTAAGCTATTGCGGCAGGAGCGTGAACTTGCCGTTCTCCACCTTGATCAGGAAGAGTTTCTTGACCGCCTCGCCCGAGCCGACAAAGGACGTGCTTCCGGACACACCGGGAAAGTCCCTTGTTCCCAGCAGCGCTTCCCGTACCGCCGCAGGCGTCTCTTTTCCCTGGTCCAGCGCAGCGAACACCATGGCCGCCGCGTCATAGGCCTGGGAGGACAGCAGGTCCGGGTCTTCCTGGTACGCGGACCGGTAAGCTTCCACGACCGCCTTGACCGCCGGTTCCGGGCTCTCGGGACAGAATCCGTCCACGAATACCGCGCCCTCTGCGTGCTGGCCCGCGCGCTCGATCAGGTCCGGAAGATGCCAATTGTTCGATCCGATCAGCGCCTTGCCCGTGATGTTGTAGAACGCCAGCTGGGGGATCAGGAGTCCCACGCGGTCGGCATAGCCGGGCAGATACAGCGCATCGAAGGTCGGGACGTACATCTGGAACAGACGCTTGCGCTCCTGGTCATCGTCGGGGATCGGGATCTTCTGCGAGCGCATATCGATCTCGATGATCTTCTTGATATAGGGCCCGAAATCATTCGCATCGGCCGGATAGGTGATGGTCGCCAGGATCTCGGCCTCTTTCCCGAGCTCCCGCGAGAAATGCCGTGTCAGGTCGCGTCCATAAGGGTCATCGGGCGCCAGGATCACGAACTTCCTGAATTGCAGGCCCATACCGTACCGTGCGGCGGCGATCGCCTGCGACGCATTGGTGAGAGCGTTCCGGAAGATCCAGGGGCTGAGCTCGGTCAGCCCCGTGCCTGAAGCCGTCGGCGTGATGACCGGCACCTGGAGTTTGGCCAGAGAGGGCGCCAGCGCCTCGACCTCGCGGGTCAGGAGCGGACCGACAACTGCAACGACGTTCTTCTGCACAAGCTCGGCCAGGCCGCTGACGGCTTTCTCGGGATTGCCCTCGGTGTCCTTGATGATGAGTTCGACGCGGCTGTCGGGATGTTCGGTGTTGTAGGACAATGCCGCCAGCTGGATGCCTTTCAGCACGCGGTCGCCGAAGAAGGAGGCCTGTCCGGTCTGGGGTACCAGGACGCCCAGGGCGTACCGCGGCTCGGTGAGCTTGGCCGTGGCATCAGCGAGCAGCATTTCCGCGCGGGTCTTTTCGGGATGCGCCGCGAACCGTTCGAGGAAAGCTTTTGCCGCCGCGACCGCGTCGCGATAATGGCGTTTCTCGATCAACACGGTCGTGCGTCGGAGCAGGGCAAGGTCAGCGGGATAGGTCTTGTCTTCGGCAAGGGTCGCGATGTCGTCGTCGGACAGTCTCTTTTCGATGAGGTCGCGCACGCGGTCGCGGTATCCCGCCCGCTGTTTTTCGTTCGGCGCGTTCTGTGCAAGCCAGGCGAACTCCCGGACAGCGGGGAGCAGCCGGTCCTTTGCCAGATAGGAAAGGGACAGCACTTCGGCGATGCGCTGCAGCTTCTGCGGGTCGGTGATGCCGGTACGCTCCGAGAGATTGCCGATAGCGAGGTCGTATTCCTTGATCTCGAAATAGCAGAGGCCGATCCGGTACTTTGCCTCGATGATGAGCGGGGATCCCGGATGGCGCTCGATCAGGTCCATATAGTACTTGAGCGCCAGCGGGTAGTTCCGGAGCGTGAACTGGACGTCACCCATGAGCGACCGCGCGCGGTCGTCATGGCGGCTCGTGGGATAGGTGACGAAGAAGCCCTCCACGGTCTTGGCCGCCTGCTCATACTGCTTTTTCACGTAGAGCGATTCAGCGTGGTTCAGGAGCGCAGCGGCGTCCTTTTCCCAGGGGGCTTCGGGAATCATCGCGGGCGCACAGCCAAGGACCAGGATCGCTGAAAGGACGATGAGGAGCAGGACAGGCGTGAGGAGGGACCTCAAGTGCATGGGTTACTTGCCCTTCTTTGCCGCTGCCTCGGCCATTGCGGCCTTGCGACGGGCGCGAAGGTTCTCTTCTTTCCGCTTCCGTCTTTGACGGATCTCTTTGTCACGAATGCGCATTCTGGTGGTCTCCTTTCAGGGGTGGTCGCTGAGGATTCAGCCTGCACACTATAGCGAAGAAACCCCTGTTTGTCAATAACTTGCTGGGCGATTTCCCGGGGGCTATCCCCTGCGCAGGATAAAAAAAGCCGGGGCAAAGTGCCCCGGCCTGTTTGCAATCGGTGTTTCCGCCTGTTCTGAACTAGGGAGTTGCCGGTCTCCAGGCAAAGCGGAAGCTCTGGCCGCCGAACTGGTAGCTGATGCCGAAGTAGGCGAGATTGTAGCGGTCTTGGGTGAGCTCGTTGTAGAAGTACGGCCCATTTCCGTCAAGGTCTCTCACGTCGATGGTGGTTGTGCTGAAATCGATGCCCCACTTCTGGTTCCGCCGTAGCAGAGTGTTCCCCGTGACTCCATCCCAGTCATCGAGCGATATTTCGTATCCACCCAAGAGGCTGTTCAGGAGTGTCGCATCAGTCACTTCCACATATCCCGTGCCGTTGTGCTGATACCATTTCACATGCAGCGTCTGAACAGCATTGTAGTTAGCCGCGTCAACATCGAAGCGTATTGCCGGGACGAACACGATCGGATTGCCGTTCGCATCGACCGGGTTGGCCAGGGAGAACTCGAATTTCCCGATTTCCACCGGACCGGAACCATTATTACGCGCGAGCACCCAGTCTCCCGCGGGAGTGTCGGTCGTCAACTGGGCGGCAACGTCGCCGGTGATGAACTGTAAGTGCCAGTTGCCCGTGCTTGTTACGTCCGAACTCACGTAAAGAATGTCCTTGAAGCAGCGGTATTCGTCACTGGAATCTTGGCGCGTCCCCGTGCTCGTGGTGCTGGTTGATCCTGTGGAAAGTGCATTGCCCGTATCGTACGTTACGGATATGAGCGAGATCGGGCCCGGAGGGGTCAATGTGTACTCGACTGTGGGAGCGCCTGAAGTCGGGCAGATGGCGAAGAATTCGGAGTTGTCATAATAGTCGTTCAGGTCAAAGTAGAGCTGATAGCCTGTATACATGGTAGCCGTGTCATAGGTGGACAAGCTGGTGATGCTTGCATAGTCGCCCATGAACACGAAGGACTGTCTTCCGTTAATGCATGTATTCGTTGTAAGGTCGCAGTTGCGGATCACGTCCTTAATCGTGCCCAGGATGTCGTCGGTCCGGGAGAGCGCTTCGAGGCTGCCCGCGCTCATGGTCACGTTGCTCGCAAGGGTGCTGACCGAGAGAGTTGCCACGCCGCTTGTGGAGTCGACGGTGCCGACGTTCATGGTGTCAGGTGTGAAAGCGGATAACGGGATCGACAACAGATTGTCGTAGGTAGCGTCGCCCTGGAGCGAGATCATGCCGACCGGCGTCGATCCTGCCATCTGTACCAGCATCCAGTCAACATCAAAGACAGCGCTGGCGTCCATGCCGGTTATATCCAGGTCGGGCACTTTCGCGATGATATCGGCGAGGCTAATCGTCTTTTCAAGGGTGAAGGAGAAGTTGCCCGACGCATCAAGGGTTGAGGTCTTTCTCAGGATGAAATTGACCACATCGATGTTCGCTCCCTGCATTTTCGCGATCGGTATCGCCCAGACCGTATCAGCGGTCGCGGTCGCCGCCGCAGCGCCTGCCCGCAATGCTGCAGCCGCTCCCGTTGCTGCAACTGTACCGGTCAACTGCACGGAGTTCTTCGCAGCCGGTGCCGGTGCGCTACCACCGCCTCCGCTGCTGCATGCGGAGAGTCCTGCCGCGAGAAGGACCAGTATCAATACTGATGCCGACCATCTGTCTCCCGTTGCTATCTTCATTTGCATCTCCTCCCTGAGGTGGCAATCCCCCGGTTTCACGTTCCAGCTTCTGTTTCCGGGGATAGATAGAGCCTAGCCGAAGTGACCGGCCTCTGTCAAGGCAAAACAAACACTGTTTGCCGCAGGATGGTCTTTGCACAAATATTTTTTCGTGCTCTGCGAATGATGGCGTATAATTATGACCGAATATTTTATTCCGGAGGCGTCATGATGTCCAAATCGGTCGTCAGTCTGTTCGTTCTTGACGGTTCGGGTTTCGGCACGCTTGGAGCGGCTGCCGGCGGATATTCCGTGGACTTCCGCGATACCCTGACCAATGCGTCCGTTGCCACGGCAACGGTCAATTTATGATGGACAATGCGACCGGCGGCCTGGCGAACGGTTCCTGGACAGCTGCGACGGCAACGGTCTACTATTCCGCAGTTGCGGCGGACGGCACGCTCGGCGCGTGGTCCACGACGACCGCTCTGCCCCAGGCTCTTTTTGCCCAGGGTGCCGTTGTTGTGCGCGGCAGGATCTACGTGGCAGGCGGGAACGGTTCCGACGGCAACCCGGTCAAGACAGTGTACTCGGCACAGCTTAAGAGCGATGGGACGCTTGGCGCGTGGTCGACGCTTGCCAGTCTGCCGGCGGTCCGCGCTTATCATTCATTTGTTTCGGTTGCCGGGTATCTCTATGTGCTCGGTGGCACGGATTCTGCTGCGGATCCGACCAGCAACGTTGAAAGCTCCTCGCTAAAAACGGTTTACAATGCTCAGATAAATATCGCCGGCGGCAACGTTACCATTGCGAGTGAAGGTTCCTATAATCCGTACAACCACTCCAATGCTTTCTTCGCCGATTCCGCCGGCAAACCACATGTCATCATTTTGGGTGGTAGTGATGTTGGATCAGGTGCTCCGAAGAATGGGGTTTTTGTCTGCACCCAATGATCAATAAGCAGTAGTGGCAATGAAGAATATATTCAGGGGACGGCTGCAAGGTCGTCCCTTTTGTTTCTCCATCGGTGCTGAGCAGCGTCAACGCCGGCCGCAGTTCACTGTTTTTTCTCTTGATTTATTGCATCTGATAGATTAGATTATATCCGCTTATCGACCGGGACGGGCGAGTAGCTCAGCTGGGAGAGCGCCGCGTTCGCAATGCGGAGGCCGAGGGTTCGATCCCCTTCTCGTCCACCAACTTTACGACCCATCATCGGACAAAGAAAAGCCTTGCAGGCATATCCTGCAAGGCTTTTTGTTTTCGTTCTCCCGTTTTCCTTACCCTAGGGATTGAACAGGTGATCGTCCGATTCGGTCCTGCCTCCCGCCACTTTCACTATCCTGCCTTCGACGGTCAGTTTCCCTTCCGCGAACAACTGTATGGCCCGGGAGAATATCCGGTGCTCCTGTTTCAGGATCCGGGCAGCAAGCGTATCCTCCGTGTCGTTGTCCAGGACCGGGACAATAGCCTGAATGATGATCGGCCCGGTGTCCATGCCCTCGTCAACGAAATGGACCGTGCAGCCCGAGAATTTTACGCCATGGTCGATCGCGGCCTTCTGGACATGGAGACCCGGGAAGGAGGGCAAGAGAGCCGGGTGGATGTTCATGATGCGGTTCGGGAAGGCCTTGACGAGCGTTCCCGTGATGATGCGCATGAAACCGGCGAGGATCACGAGATCAACACCATGCTTCCGGAGCTCCTGCACCAGCAACCCGTCGTATTCCTCGCGTTTGCCTTTATAATCCCTGGCGCTGATGTGCACTGCCGGGATGTTGTGCGTCCTGGCGCGCTCCAGGGCGTATGCGTCCGCCTGATCGCTGATCACCACTGCGACCTCGGCTGTAAGAGAGCCGTTCCCGATATTGTCGATGACCGCCTGGAGGTTCGAGCCCCGGCCGGAGACGAGGACGCCGATCTTGATCTTTTTCATGGTATGAAAAGGAGCCGGTACCCTGTAGCCTGTAGCCGGGATGTCTTTACCGGCTACAGGCGCCTGGCTACTGGCAACGAGGTCCTATTTCTTCTCCTCGTACTTCACTACCTGCTTGCCTTTGGCGATCTCTCCGATGAGGAACGCCTTTTCCCCGAGCTTCTGGGCCTTTTTGATGACCTTGTCCGCCTGTTTCTTCGGGACCACGAGGATCATGCCGATGCCCATGTTGAAGGCCCGGTACATCTCCGCGTCGTCCACGCCGGCTTTCTTTTTGAGGAGTTTGAAGATCGGAGGGATGTCCCAGGTGCCCTTGGTGATCACGGCTGTCGTGCCCCTGGGAAGGACCCGCGGCGTGTTCTCGGTGATGCCGCCGCCGGTGATGTGCGCCATGCCCCGGACATCAAAATCCTTCATCAGTGCCAGAAGTGTCCTGACATAGATCCGCGTGGGCGTGAGCAGCGCTTCTCCAAGCTTGGGTCCGCCCAGTTCCGTAAGAATGTCGTCAACGCCGTAGCCGGCCTTTTCGAACAGGACCTTCCGCACCAGCGAATAGCCGTTGGAGTGAAGGCCTGATGATGCAAGCCCGATCACCTGGTCGCCCGGTTTGATCCGCGATCCGTCAACGATGTTCTTCTTCTCGACCACGCCCACGGCAAAACCCGCGAGATCGTACTCTCCTTCGCTGTAGAAGGAGGGCATCTCCGCGGTCTCGCCGCCTATGAGCGCGCAGCCGGCCTGTTTGCATCCATCGGCGATCCCTTTCACCACCAGGGAGTGGTTCTGGGGCATGAGCTTTCCTGTGGCAAAGTAATCCAGGAAGAACAACGGCTCGGCGCCCTGGACAACGATATCGTTCACGCACATGGCGACCAGGTCGATACCCACGGTGTCGTGCCGGTTCATCATGAACGCGATCTTGAGCTTGGTGCCGACGCCGTCGGTCCCGGACACCAGGACCGGGTTCCTGTACTTCTTCAGGGCAAAGAGGCCGCCGAAGCCTCCGATGTCCGTGAGAACTTCGGGCCGGAAGGTCGACTTCACGAAGGGCTTGATTTTCTGGACAAAAAGGTCACCAGCGTCAATATCGACACCTGCGTCTTTATAGGTGATCGTCATGGTTCTCCTCTGCCACGGGGTTATGAAAAATCGGCACAATACTACAGGTAACCATTGGTGATGTCAACACTTTTCACGGGGTGGGAACAGGGGGGCGATGAGCGTTATTTCGTCACTTTCTGCTGGATGCTCTTGACCGTGCTATTGTTCATGAGTTCCAGGAACTTCGGATTGGCCAGGAGCGTTGCAATGTCGCCGGCGGTCACGGCCTGCATGATCGCGGGGTCCTCCATGGCCTTCTGGAAGGACGGATCGTCCTTGAGGGACTGGATCATGGACATGATCTCCTGGTCGGCGATCATCTGCTTCTGCAGGGACTGTACCTGAGCTGCGTGGTCCGCGGGCGGCGAGGACACGCCGGAACCCTTGGCCCGGATCACGCGCACTGATGTGTCCTTGACCGTGACCGTACCCATGGACTCGGTCCGGATCGTATAGACCCCGGTGGACAGGGAGAGGACCTCTCCGGTCAGCACGGTTCCGTCATACAGCTCGATTACCTTTAGTTCCCCGGCAGACAGCATTCCTGCCGAAAGAACCAGGACAGTGAGAATCATAAGGATGAACGGAACGGTGCGTTTCATAGGGCCTCCCGGAATCACCATACGTAACTATATACCGAAAAGCGGGTTGATGCAAGTGTGATCAAGTGTCATGTCAAGTGTCACCGTGCCGCGCGGGACTGCCGCGTCTGTCCGCACCACGATCTTGCGCGCTTTTGTCCGGCCCAGCAGGATCGGAATGTTCCTTTTCTTCTGTCCCAGGGCCGTGGAAAGGTCCGCCGGGTGCACCCGCAGGACCGCATCGCTGCCCGGCGTGATATCCGCCAGTACGCTGGTCATGAGCTTCAGGAACCGGGAGGAGGCCACAAGCTGGCCGAATGCCGGATGATACGGGCCGGCAACGACCGTGCCTGGACGGGCCAGTGTCTCGGTGTGCTGAAGCCCGATCCGTATCACATCAATGCCTGCGGCCTCGAACTGTTCCTGGGCTTCGGCACACCAGGCAACTGCGTCCTCCCGTGCCAGGGGAGCGTACACCCCGTCGTGAAACAGCTTCTCCAGCGGCGTGTCGCGGATCACGAGCACCGGGTAGATGCGCACCATATCAGGTCCCAGCTCAACGGTCCTGATGACGGTCTCCCTGAACCGCGTCCTGCTGTCCTTGGGCAGGCCGGGCATGAGCTGGTACCCGATGAGAAAACCCTGCTCACGGAGCAGGCGCGTGGCCGCGACGGTGTGTTCTGATGTGTGGCCGCGGCCGGAGTGGTGGAGGACATCGTTATCCAGTGATTGGACACCCAGTTCAACAGTTGCGACCTGATGCTTCCGGAGCAGGGCAAGCACTCCCGGCGTGATCCTGTCAGGACGCGTGGATATCCGGATGCTCCGCACTTCTCCGGCATCGAGGAACGGCCGCACCTCGCGCAAATAGGCCTGCTGCAGCTCCGGCGGGAGCGCGGTAAAGCTCCCGCCGTAGAATGCCACCTGGACATCGCGGGGTCGCTCCGCGGCCTGTATTCCCGCCTCCTGATGACCGTCACTGGCCTTTGCTGCGAGGAAGGAACGGATGGTCGCAGGGACCGATGCGGGGTGAACAGCGCTCTTTTTTCCGGTGATCCGCTTCTGGTCACAGAACACGCACTGGTGGGGGCAGCCGGCATGGGGGATGAAGAAAGGGATGATCATAGCGCTACGCTCGAATGCGGAGTGCGGAATGTGGAATGCGGAGTGAAGGACAAGATCCGAGCCTTTACTCCTGACGTCTGACTTCTGTCTCCTGGTTCCTGAACTTTACAAGCGCTTCCCGTGCCGCGCGCTGTTCCGCTTCCTTTTTGCTCCTGCCAATGCCGCGGCCGTAGACCTCTCCTTTGATCGAAAGCTCGACGGTAAACTCCTTCTGGTGGTCCGGGCCGGACTCGGTGACGACGCGGTAGTCCGGGAGCGTCCGCATCCGTTCCTGGCAGAGCTCCTGGAGATCGGTCTTGGCATCGGCCCCGGTCCCGGCCGCAGGCGCGTTATTCAGGGAATCAAGAAAGAACCTGCTGATGAACGCGGCAGCCGGCGGAAGTCCGCCGTCCAGGTAGAGGGAGGCGATCAGGGCTTCGAGGGAGTCGGCCAGAAGCGAGTCCTTGTCCCGACCGCCGGTCTGCGCCTCGCCCTTGCCGAGGCGCAGGAACTCGCCCAGCCCGATCGACCGGGCAATGGCCGCCAGGGACTGCTCGCTCACGACCGAGGCGCGGAGGCGCGACAGCTCACCCTCGGGCGACTGCGGGCGCATCTCCATCAGGATCTCGCTCACGACGAGGTTCAGGACCGCGTCGCCCAGGAATTCCATGCGTTCATTGTGCTCGGAGAGCCTGTTCTCGTTGGCGAAGGATTTATGAGTAAGGGCGCGCTCCAGCAGGACGGCATTCCTGAAATCATAGGACATCCGCTGCTGGAGCGCGTGGAACTGAGGCATGCTAGTTCCGGAACTTCTTGAAGATGACGGTGGCATTGGTGCCGCCGAAGCCGAAGGAGTTCGACATGGCCACGTCGAACTCCTGCTTCCGGGCAGTGTTCGGCACGTAATCGAGGTCGCACTCCGGATCCGGGTTCTCGAGGTTGATCGTCGGAGGAAGGATCCCGTGCTCCATGGCGAGCAGGCTGATGACCGCCTCGACGCCGCCGGCCGCACCCAGGAGATGGCCGGTCATGGACTTGGTCGAACTGACCGGAACCTTCCGGGCGTGCTCGCCGAAGACCGACTTGATGGCCATGGTCTCAAGCTCGTCGCCGTACTTCGTTGACGTGCCGTGGGCGTTGATGTAGCCAACCTCGGACGGAGCGACGCCCGCGTCCTTGATCGCCATGGCCATGCACCGGGCCGCGCCTTCGCCGTTGGGCGCAGGCGAGGTGATGTGGTAGGCGTCGCCCGAGGCTCCGTAGCCGATGATCTCGGCGTAGATGCGGGCACCCCGTTTTTTCGCGAACTCCAGCTCCTCGAGGATGACGATCCCTGATCCCTCGCCCATGACGAATCCGTCGCGTTGGGAATCGAAGGGCCTGCTGGCGCGCTCGGGCTCGCTGTTCCGGGTGGAGAGCGCCTTCATGGCGTTGAACCCGCCGACCGCCAGGGGACAGATGGTCGCTTCCGTGCCGCCGGCGATCATGGCGTCGATCTCGCCCCGCTGGATCCATTTGAACGCGTCGCCGATGGAATGGGTGCCCGTGGCGCATGCCGTGACCACGCTGATGTTCGGACCCTTGGCCCCGACGCGCATGGAGATATGTCCGGCCACCTCATTGACGATGACCATGGGAATGAAGAACGGCGTGATCCTGCGGTAGCCCTTTTCCCGGTAGGCGTCATAGACCCGTTCGATGGCGGGAAGGCCGCCCATGCCCGCGCCTACCATGACACCGATGCGATCGGCGTTCTCCGGGGAGATGATGAGCTTCGAATCTTCCATGGCCATCTGGCTGGCGGCGATGGCCAGATGGATGAAACGGTCCATCTTTTTGATCTCTTTTGGCTCGATGTACTTGGCCGCGTCGAATCCCTTCACTTCTCCGGCGATCTGGGTGGGGATATCCTTGTCATCGAACTGGGTGATCGGGCCGATGCCGGACCTGCCCGCCGCTATGCCCTGCCACGAAGATTCCGTATCCAGACCGACGGGCGTGATCATGCCGACGCCGGTTACCACGACTCTGCGCTTCAAAGGATGTACCTCCTGCATGCTTTAAAATCCGAAAAGCCAAAAAACCCGACCTCGTTCTGAGGGAGGGGGTCTTCTGGCTTTCGGAAAGTCCAGCAAAAAGAACGTAGTGCCGATGCTGCCTTTACTTCGCTTTTGCCTTGATGTAATCGATGGCGTTCTGGACCGTAGCGATCTTCTCCGCATCTTCGTCCGGGATCTCGACGCCGAACTCCTCTTCGAGGGCCATGACCAGCTCGACCGTATCGAGCGAGTCAGCGCCCAGGTCGTTCACGAACGATGCTTCGGGCTTCACGTCGCTCTCCGGCACGCCAAGCTGCTCGGAAATGATCTTTTTTACCTTGCCTTCAACTTCTGCCATTGTATCCTCCTCTGGAAACAGTCGATAATTCATCAGTCGTCAGTCGACCGGTTGGTCGTTACATGTACATGCCGCCGTTCACGTGGATCACCTGGCCGGTGATGTATGCCGCGGCCGGGGACGCCAGGAACCGAACCGCATTCGCCACATCCTCGGACGATCCCAGACGGCCCAGCGGGATCTGCTTGGCCAGGTCCTGCCGCACCTGCTCGGAGAGCGCCTGGGTCATGGCCGTATCGATGAAGCCCGGGGCAACGGCGTTGGCCGTCACGTTCCTGTTGGCGTATTCGCGCGCAATGGTCTTGGTCAGGCCGATCAGCCCGGCCTTGGACGCCACATAGTTCGCCTGGCCAGCGTTGCCCATGGCGCCCACGATGGACGCGATGTTGATGATCGTGCCGCTGCGCTGCTTGGTCATGTGCTTGAGCGCGGCTTTGGTGCAGAGGAACGAGCCTTTCAGGTTGATCGAGAGCACCAGGTCCCAGTCCTCGTCCTTCATCCGCAGGATCAGTCCGTCGCGGGTAATGCCGGCATTGTTCACCAGAACATCGATCCTGCCGAACTTCTCCACCACCTGGTCGATCATTCCGGTCACTTCGGCCGAGGCGGCCACGTTTGCCTTGAGGGCCAGTGACTTCCGGCCCTTTGCCTCGATGTCCGCCGCGGTCTTCTGGGCTGCTTCGAGGTTCACGTCGCAGATGGCCACATCGGCGCCGTCCGCGGCGAGGCCCAGCGCAATGTCCCGGCCTATGCCCTGTGCAGCGCCGGTGACGAGTGCTATTTTTCCGGAAAGCATCATGAACTTCTCCTCGGAAAAGACAAAAACCAGGAAATTATATCTCGCAGAGGCACGAAGCACGCAGAGAAAGCAGGACCCGGAATTAAGACTTCTCTGTACTGCAGTGCGATGACATGCTCATGGCGAGCGGAGCAAACTTTTTACGCCCGCAGCCTTGGCCGGTACCGTAGTATTTTCTCCGGTGATAACGATCTGGCCGGGGCTGTTGTAATTTGCAGGGGCAACTATACCATTTTTCGACACTTTGAGGCAAGTACTTTTCTAGGGAACCGGATCCGCGTGGGCTTGCGGGCTCAGGCGGCCCACCGTCGCTTTTGCACGCTCCCCCGGCATCTGGAGATGCGCGGTTATTGTCAAAATTAGACCGCAAAATCAGCCGGTTGTGCCGATAATTGTATTGATAAGTTCTCGTGCCCGTGCTATTTTTCTTCCATAGCTTCACGCAGGAATCTTTTCGCTGAAGGATCATGCGCTTTCACTGGATCGCTGGTTCTCGTGGGAGCGATCGTAGCGCAGAAATCGAGTCGTTTGTTCAACCTGGGGGGGCTTCTATGATCATCAAAGAGCTGAACGGGCATACCCCGAAGTTCGGTAAGGATTGTTTCCTGGCCGAGAATGCTGTTGTTATCGGTGATGTGGTGATGGGGGACCAGTGCAGTGTCTGGTACAATGCCGTCATCCGGGGCGATGTTCACTTCATTCGTATAGGGGATAAAGTGAACATCCAGGACGGAGCAGTGGTGCACTGCACCTATCAGACATCGCCGACCACGATCGGCAATAACGTCTCTATCGGACACAATGCCATCGTTCATGGCTGCACGATCCACGATAACGTTCTTGTGGGCATGGGGGCGATCGTCATGGATGATTGCGTGATAGAAAGCAATTCGATCATTGCCGCCGGTGCAGTCGTCACCCACGGGACACGGGTGGAGGCGGGATCGGTGTTCGCCGGGGTGCCGGCGAAAAAGATCAAGAACGTCAGTCAGGAGCAGATCGCCAACGAGATCGAAGGCCGGGCGGACAATTACGTAAAATATGCCGCCTGGTACAAATAGCCTTTCCCGCCCCGCATCCTTCCGAAAAGTTACATCAAGACCGATGGAACCACGGGTCCCGACTTTGTCGTGACACACAGATGGAGACAAGGCTTTCCGTTCTTGATTCTATCTGTGTGTGGCGAAGCCACCAGTGGTTACAGCGGTTTGGTTCCGGCTTTTCAGGTCACGTCGTGAACGTGATGAGGACCTCATCGGTTTCCACCGCTTTGCCGACCGTCGCAGCCACCTCTTCCACGATCCCTTCGCAGGGCGAGGACACCCCGCTTTCCATTTTCATGGATTCGATGACCACCAGGTCCTGGCCGCGGTAGACGCGATCCCCTTTTTTGACCAGGATATTGACCACCATGCCGGGAAGGGGGGAGAGCAGCATGTTCTCGGTGGAGCCTTTGGCTTCCTTCGGCATGTACTGGGCCAGCTCCCACTCTCCGGGCGTGTAGACCTCGAAGATGCGGGAATTGCCGCAATAGGCCGCCCAGATGAAGTTCTGCCGGTACTGGAGCCTGAAGTAGTGGTTCACGCTGTTGATCGACAGCTTCAATATGCGCCGGTAGAACTCGAACGCCGGCGTGACTATGTTGTATTCCGTGCCGTTCACTTTGCAGTGCCAGTCCGGTGAGGCAAGCTCTCCTTCCAGTTCAACCTGAAAGATGTCGTTGTTGCCTTTGACCACATAGCGGTGCAGGTGGTCCGGTTTGTGCGAGAGGCCGACCTTTGCCGCCATGGGCTTGAGGGATTCCCGGACCAGGTTCTTGCGGTTGTGATAGACGATGGTCGCGGCGATGACCATGGCTGCGAGCTGTTCCATCGGCGGCTCGGCCTTGGCCGCGCCCTCCTCGAAATGCTGATCGATGAACCCGGTCGAGAGGTCGCCCTTGATGAAGGAGGGATGGTTCAGGATGGAGTTCGCGAAGTTCACGTTCGTGGTCACGCCTTCGATATGGTATCGGTTCAGCGCATTGATCAGGGAGGTCCGCGCCTGCTCCCGCGTCTCGCCCCAGCTGATCACTTTGGAGAGCAGTGAATCGTAGTAGACGCTGACGAAGCTGCCGGCCTCCACGCCGCTGTCGAGTCTGACGTTCCTGCCCTTGAGGTTCGAGTACCGGGTGATCAGTCCCGTCGAGGGAAGGAAGTTCCGCGACGAATCCTCGGCGCAGATCCTGGCCTCGATGGACCAGCCCTTGATCGAAACGTCCTTCTGCTTGATCGGCAGGGGCTCGCCTGATGCGACCTTGAGCTGCAGCTCCACGAGGTCGAGGCCCGTGACCATCTCGGTCACCGGGTGCTCCACCTGGAGCCGCGTGTTCATCTCCATGAAGAAGAAGTTCCTGTTGCCGTCCATGATGAATTCCACGGTGCCTGCGTTGGAGTACCCCGCCTCGCGGGCCAATGCGCAGGCCAGCTCGCCCATGCGGGCCCTGAGCGCCTCGTCGACGGCAAGGGAAGGGGCTTCCTCGATCACCTTCTGGTAACGCCGCTGGATCGAGCACTCCCGCTCTCCGAGATACAGTGCGTTCCCCTGCTTGTCGGCGATGATCTGGATCTCGATATGGCGGGGGGTGCTGATGAACCGCTCTAGGAATATCCGGTTGTCACCGAATGCCTTGCGGGTCTCCTCCTGTGCGGACTGGAGCGCGGATTCAAGTTCATGAGGCCCGGCGACCATACGCATGCCCCGTCCGCCGCCTCCGGCAGCCGGCTTGAGCAGCACGGGATATCCGATCTCGGCGGCAAGCGCCCGTATCTCGTCGAGGTCGACGATGGGCAGGTTGTGGCCAACCACCACCGGCACCCCGGCCTTCATTGCGATGTTCTTGGCAGAAATCTTGTCTCCCAGAGCGGAGATCACCTCCGCCGAGGGCCCGATGAAGGTCAAGCCCGCGTTGGCCACGGCGGCGGCGAACTTCGAGTTCTCCGACAGGAATCCGTAGCCCGGGTGAACAGCCTGGGCGCCTGTTTCGAGCGCGGCGGTGACGATCTTTTCGTGCACCAGATAGGAGGACGTTGACGGCGCCGGACCTATGTGAACGGCCTCGTCGGCCTCCCGCACATGGAGCGAACGCGCGTCGGCGTCGGAGTAGACCGCCACGGTCTTGACCTTCAGCTTCCTGCAGGTCTTGATGATGCGGATCGCGATCTCACCACGGTTTGCTATAAGGATCTTGTCGAACATAGCGGCTCCTTTTTTTAGAAGATCACAACGGAATATTCCCGTGCTTCCGCTGCGGCCGGTTCGTCCGTTTGTTCTCCAGGAACTGGAGGCTGCGGATCAGCCGGTGACGCGTTTCACGGGGGCTGATGACGTCGTCGATGAACCCGCGCTTTGCAGCCATGAAGGGATTGGCGTAGGCCTGCCGGTATTCTTCCGTTTTCCGGGCGAGCATCTCTTCGGGATTGGCGGCCTCGTCGATCTCCTTGCGGTAGATGATCTGCGCGGCGCCTTTGGGCCCGAGCACGGCGATCTCCGCCGCGGGCCAGGCAAGGTTCACGTCGCAGCCGATGTGCTTGGAGTTCATGACCACGTAGGCGCCGCCGTAGGCTTTCCGGATGATGACCGTGATCCGCGGCACCGTGGCTTCCGAGAAGGCATAGAGCAGCTTCGCGCCGTGCCGGATGATGCCGCCGTGCTCCTGCACCGGACCGGGCATGAACCCCGGGACGTCCTCGAGGCAGACGAGCGGGATATTGAAAGCGTCGCAGAACCGGACGAAGCGGGCGGCCTTTTCCGAGGCCTGGACGTCAAGGACGCCGGCGAGCACCGCGGGCTGGTTGGCGATGAGGCCGATGGTCTGGCCGCCGAGACGGCCGAATCCCACGATGATGTTCCGCGCGAAGTGGGGGTGGATCTCCAAAAACTCGGCCCCGTCCAGGATGCTGGTGATGAGGATCTTCATGTCATAGGTCTGGTTCGGGTTCGCCGGGACCAGGTAATCCAGGGCTGGATCGGTGCGCTCGATCGGGTCCCGCAGGTCGAGGATCGGCGCCTGCTGGCGGTTGTTCGAAGGCAGGTAATTGATCAGACGCCGCACCTCGCGCAGGCAGAGGATGTCGTTGGGAAAGGCGAAATGGGCCACGCCGCTCTTCTTGCTGTGCACCATGGCCCCGCCCAGGTCTTCCGCCGTGATGTCCTGGTGGGTGACGGTCTTCACGACGTTCGGCCCCGTGACGAACATGTAGGAGGTGTGCTCGACCATGAAGGTGAAGTCCGTGATGGCCGGGCTGTAGACCGCGCCGCCGGCGCAGGGGCCCATGACGCAGGATATCTGCGGCACTACCCCGCTTGCCTGCACATTGCGGTGGAATATCTCGCCGTAGGCAGCCAGGGATTCGACGCCTTCCTGGATGCGCGCGCCGCCTGAATCGTTCAGACCGATGATCGGCGCGCCGACCCGGACAGCATGGTCCATGACCTTGCAGATCTTCTGGGAATGGGCCTCGCCGAGAGCGCCGCCCATGATGGTGAAGTCCTGGCTGAAGACGAACACCTCGCGTCCGTCGATGGTACCGTGGCCGGTGATCACGCCGTCGCCGGGAAACTCACCGACGCCGCTCGAGAGTCCCGCCCTGCCGGTCATCAGCAGATCGAACTCCTCGAACGAGCCTTCGTCGAGCAGCAGATCGATGCGCTCCCGCGCGGTGAGTTTGCCTTTCTTGTGCTGCGCGTCGATCCTCTTTGCGCCGCCGCCAAGAAGAGCTTCCTCTTTCATGGATTCAAGCTTTATCAGATTGTCCTGTCCGGGCTGCTGCATCGAATTACCTCCCTGGAAAAGGTGCTTTGTAAGGAACGCAATGACCGGACGGAGCGTTTATTTTCCGTTCCTGGTCTGCAAAAAGGCAAGCAGGCTGTCTGCCGCGGCGGCCGGCGACGTCTTCTTTTCTTCCACGTCCCTTCGTAACCGCGGAAGGGTTTCCCGAACATGCGGGCTGGCGTAGAACCATTGCCGCAATCCGTCATCAAGCAGGAAATTCATCCAGTCGAGGTCCTGGGCCTTTCTCTTTTCCGCCAGATCGCCGCTCTCCGTCAATTTGTCGCGATGGTCCAGGATGGTTTTCCAGATCGCATCGATCCCCTTGCCTTCCCTGGCGCTGCAGGTAAGGACCGGCGGGCGCCAATTCGGGCTGGCGGGCATGAGCATGTTCAAGGCCGACTGATACTCCTTCTGAGCGCTCTCGGCCCGCACCAGGTTGTCGCCGTCTGCCTTGTTGATGACAACGGCGTCGGCCACTTCGAGTACGCCTTTTTTCATGCCCTGCAGCTCGTCACCTGCTCCGGCGATCATCAGTACCAGGAAAAAATCGACCATGGAGGCGACGGTTGTCTCCGATTGCCCGACACCCATCGTCTCGATGATCACCACATCATAACCCGCGGCCTCGCACACGAGCAGGGTCTCCCGGGTCCTTCTGCCGACGCCGCCGAGCGTTCCCCCTGAAGGGGAGGGGCGGATAAAGGCGTTGGGATCGATTGCCAGCTTTTCCATGCGGGTCTTGTCGCCCAGGATACTGCCGCCGCTGCGGCTACTGCTCGGGTCGATGGCCAGGACGGCAACACGGTGCCCCTGGGCTGTGAGCATGGTTCCGAACCGTTCGATGAAGGTGCTCTTGCCCGCGCCGGGAACTCCGGTGATGCCGACGCGGATGCTGCGGCCGGTATGCGGAAGGAGCCGGTCAACGATGGTCCGGGCGAGCTCCTGATGGGCCGGAAGCGTGCTCTCGATGAGCGTGATGGTCTTGGCGAGCATCAGGCTGTCGCGGTTCAGTACGCCTGTTACGTAGTGTTGGGGGTCCTGGATCATATTCTTCGAAGATATTTCTCTTCCAGCAGCGCAAGCGTTCTATCGGCCGACTCCGGGATCGGCGTCCCTGGCCCGAACACAGCCTTGACCCCGGCCTTGTACAGGAAATCATAGTCCCTGGGAGGGATGACGCCGCCGGCGACAACGAGTATCTCTCCGCCGCCGATCCGTTTCAGCTCTTCGATCAGGGCGGGAATGAGCAGCTTGTGCCCGGCCGCAAGGGACGATGCGCCGACGACATGGACGTCGTTCTCGATGGCCATCTTCGCCGCTTCTTCAGGGCTCTGGAACATGGGGCTGATGTCCACATCGAAGCCGAGGTCGGCATAGGCGCTGGCTATTACTTTAAAACCCCGGTCATGGCCGTCCTGGCCCATCTTGGTGACCAGGATGCGCGGCCTGCGGCCCTGCTTTTCCAGGAACGCCGTTGTCCGCCGGCGCAGCGCTGTGACCGCATTATTGTCGCCGCTGTATCCCGACGCATAGGCGCCGGAGATGCAGCGGGTCGTGGCCACGAAGCGGCCGAACACCGATTCCATGGCATCGGAGATCTCGCCCAGCGTGGCCCGGGCCCGGACCGCGGGCAGTGCGGCCTCCAGCAGGTTGCCGCCATTCTTCGCCACGCTGGTCAGGTCTGCCAAGGCTTTTTCGACGGCCTTCTTGTCGCGGCTGGCCTTGATCTCTTTAAGGCGGCTGATCTGCTCGTCGCGAACGGTCGCCGGCACTTCCCGGACCTCGAAATCGATGGTCTCGTTGGCAAGCTTGTATTTGTTTACGCCCACGATCACGTCGAGGCCCTGATCGACCCGTGCCTGCTTCCGTGCCGCCGACTCCTCGATGCGCAGTTTCGGCATGCCGCTCTCGATGGCCTTGGCCATTCCGCCGAGCTTCTCGATCTCGTCGAATATTTTCTGGGCTTCACTGACGATGCTGCTGGTCAGTGATTCGAGATAGTACGAGCCGCCGAGGGGATCGATGACATGACAGATCTCCGACTCCTCCTGGATGATGAGCTGGGTGTTGCGGGCGATGCGGCTGGAGAGGTCCGTCGGCAGGCCGATGGCCTCGTCAAATGAGTTCGTATGGAGGGACTGGGTGCCGCCGAGCGCGGCGGTCATGGCCTCGAGCGTGGTCCGGATGATGTTGTTGTAGGGGTCCTGCTCGGTGAGGCTCCACCCCGATGTCTGGCAGTGGGTGCGGAGCATGGAGGACTTGGGGTTCCTGGGATTGAACTGGCTCATGAGCCGGTGCCAGAGGAACCTTGCCGCACGGAGCATGGCAATGTCCATGAAGAAGTTCATGCCGATACCGAAGAAGAACGAGAGCCGCGGAGCAAAGGTATCCACATCCATGCCGCTCCTGAGCGCCGCCCGTACGTACTCGACGCCGTCGGCAAGGGTGAAAGCCGTTTGCAGGACGCTGTTGGCGCCTGCTTCCATCATGTGGTAGCCGCTGATGCTGATCGTGTTGTACTTGGGCATCTCCCTGGAGCAATAGGCGATGATGTCCGCGACAATGCGCATTGACGGGGCAGGCGGGTAGATGTAGGTGTTCCGGGTGAGATACTCCTTGAGGATGTCGTTCTGGATCGTGCCTTCGAGCTTGTCGCGGCTGACGCCCTGTTCCTCGGCGGCGATGATGTACATGGCGAGGATGGGAATGACCGCGCCGTTCATGGTCATCGATACGGACATTCGGTCGAGCGGGATTCCGTTGAACAGGATCTTCATGTCCTCGACGGAATCGATTGCAACGCCGGCTTTGCCCACATCGCCCACGACGCGCGGATGGTCGGAATCATACCCCCGGTGGGTCGCAAGATCGAAGGCAACGGACAGGCCTTTCTGGCCGGAGGCCAGGGCTGTATGGAAAAAGGCGTTCGATTCCTTTGCTGTCGAGAAACCGGCATACTGGCGGATGGTCCACGGCCGCCCCGTATACATGGTGGCCATGGGGCCCCGGACGTACGGAGCCAGGCCGGGGAGGGTGTTGACCGATTCCATGCCCTCCAGGTCCTCGGCAGTATAGAGCGGTTTGACGGTGATACCTTCCGGAGTTGTCCAGGAAAGCGTGTCCACCGACTTTCCCTTCATCTCCTTTTCGGCGGTCTCTTTCCATTTTGGCAGATGCGGATGGTGTGCCATGGGTTACCCCTTGATAAAACGATAAAAAAACTTGTCTCTCACGAAGCCACGAAGTCACGAAGAAATGCCTTCGAGACAATATTCAGGTTTCCCTTTGTGGTCTTTGTGACTTCGTGTGAGGAACGAATTTTACGAATCTATCACTCCTTGGCCGAATGGTATTTCATGCCTGTAAACGCGAATAAGACTGTCAACGCTCGCAGAGCTCGACCAGGACCCCTCCGGTGAACTTGGGGTGCAGGAAGGCGATCTTGGCGCCGCCCGCACCGGTTCGGGGTTTTTCGTCGATGAGCTGAATGCCTTTTTCCTTGAGCTCTTTCAGGGCCTCTTCGATGTTCTCCACTCGGAAGGCGACATGCTGGAACCCGGGGCCCTTCTTTTCGATGAACTTTGCCACCGGCCCGTCGGGCGAGGTCGACTCGAGAAGCTCCACCTCGCTGTCGCCGACGGGAAAAAAGGCTGTGGTCACTTTCTGTGCTTCCACCGTTTCCGAGCCTTCGAACTTCAGGCCGAGCACGTCGGACCAGAAGGATTTTCCCTCGGTTATATTGTTGACAGCTATGCCGAGGTGGTCGATCTTGAGAATTTTCATTGCGTGCCTCCCGTGAGATCAAAAAACTTTGGCGCAGAGATCGCCGAACGTGCCGAGGTCCTCGCAGACATGGATGCCAGCTTCCTTCATGACCGCGATCTTTGACTGTGCCGTGCCGCTGTTCCCGCTGACGATCGCCCCTGCATGTCCCATGCGTCTGCCCGGGGGAGCGCTTAATCCTGCGACGAAACCGACCACGGGCTTGGTCACATTTGCCTTGATAAAGGCGGCAGCCTCTTCCTCTGCGGTACCGCCGATCTCGCCTACCATGACGATGCCCTTGGTCTCCTTGTCCTCCTGGAAGGCCTTGAGACAGTCGATGAAGTTCGTGCCGTTCACGGGATCGCCGCCGATGCCGACGCAGGTTGTCTGGCCAATGCCCTTCGAGGTCAGCTGATGCACCACCTCGTAGGTGAGGGTGCCGGAGCGTGACACAACGCCAATGGGGCCGCCGGGCTTATGGATGAAGCCGGGCATGATGCCGATCTTGCACCGGCCCGGCGTGATGATGCCCGGGCAGTTCGGTCCGATGAGCCGGGTCTTTTTCCCGGACAGAAGGTTCTTGATGCGCAGCATGTCGAGCACCGGAATGCCTTCGGTGATCGCGACAACGAGATCGATCTCCGCGTCGATCGCTTCCTTGATCGCTTGCGCGGCAAAGGCCGGAGGCACGAAGATCATGCTGCAGTTCGCTCCGGTTGCCTGCACAGCTTCCCGGACCGTATTGAATACCGGCACGGCGTCCATCATCTGCCCGCCCTTGCCGGGGGTCACGCCGGCCACGACCTGGGTGCCGTATTCGATGCACTGCCGTGTATGGAACTGGCCTTCCTTGCCGGTGATGCCCTGGACAAGCAGTTTTGTCTCATTATTTACGAAAATGGACATGGTCTTCACTCTCACTAAAACCTGGATAAACCGGAGGCATATGATCAAAGGCGTCTCGCGCAAAGACGCCAAGACGCAAAGGAAAGCTAAGACGGAGCCTGTTGTTTGTCTTTCTTGGCGCCTTTGCGGCTTTGCGCGAAAATGTTCTTGCCGTTTGAAGTGGATTTTGATCCCTTGGTAACTATCATATATTCACGCCCTGGCGATGGCCGCGATCTTTCCGGCGGCATCATGCAGGCTTTCGGCAGTGATCAGGTTCAGCCCCGAGGCGGCCAGGATCTCCCTGCCTTTGTCCACGTTCGTTCCCATCATCCTGATCACCACAGGAACTTTAATGCCCGTCTTCCGGGCGGCCTTGACAACTCCCTCGGCCAGCACGTCGCACCGGAGGATCCCGCCGAAGATGTTGATCAGGATGCCCTTGACATTGGGGTCGCTCAGGATGATGCGAAAGCCGTTCTCGACCATCTCCTCGTTCGCACCGCCGCCAACGTCGAGGAAGTTCGCAGGCTCGGCGCCGGCGGCCTTGATGAGGTCCATGGTGGCCATGGCAAGGCCCGCGCCGTTCACCATGTTCCCGATGGTGCCGTGGAGGTTGATGTAGTTGAGGTTGTACTTCGAGGCTTCCACTTCCTTGGGATCCTCTTCATCGAGGTCCCGGTACTTCAGGAGATCCTTCTGCCGGAACAGGGCATTGTCGTCGATCTCCATCTTCGCGTCCAGCGCGATCAGGGTCTCCCGGTTGGTGATCACGAGCGGATTGATCTCAAGCAACGAGCAGTCGGTCTTGATGAAAAGGCCGTACAGGTTCTCGACCAGCGTGGTGAACGCTACGGCAAGGGGACCGGCAAGGTCGAGACGCGCGGCGATCTCCCGGGATTGGCCAGGCTCGATCCCGGTAAGCGGATTGATCATGAGCTTGATTATCTTTTCGGGGTGCTGGGCAGCGACCTCTTCGATGTTCATGCCCCCGGCCCGGCTGGCAATGATCATGATCTTCGCAGTGGAACGGTCGGGCAGGATGGAGAAATAGAGCTCATGGGCGATATCAAGGCCTTGCTCGACCAGGAGCTTTCCGACCTTTTTCCCCTGAGGTCCTGTCTGGGGGGTTACGAGCGGTTTGCCCAGAATGGCTGCCGCAGTGCTTCGGACCTCATCGATTGTCTTTGTGAGCTTGACGCCGCCGCCTTTGCCGCGGCCGCCGGCATGGATCTGCGCCTTGACCACCACGGGGAATCCGCCGAGCTTTGCCGCCGCTGCGCAGGCTTCGTCGGGGGTCGCAGCGATGTATCCTTCGGGCACAGGAATATGATGGTTCCGGAAAACTTCTTTGGCCTGATATTCGTGGATCTTCATGGGACCGCTTTCTTGATGTCGCTATTCGATCTGGCGTGCAAGGCCGGCAAGAACGGTCCCCGGGCCGACCTCGATGAACGTGTCAGCGCCTTGACCACGCAGGCTTTTGACCGTCTCGACCCACCGCACACTGCTGGTGATCTGTTTGACGAGGTTCGATGCGACAGCATCATCCGTGTACGGCTGAGCGCTGCAGTTGGCGATGCAGGGGATCTTCAGTTTGTTGAAGCTGAATCCCTTCAGGAATGTCTGGAACTCGTCCGCAGCCGGCTTCATATAGCGGCTGTGAAAAGCGCCGCTGACTGGGAGAATGACCGCGCGCCGGGCCCCTTTGTCCTTGAGCCGGGGAGCAAATGCTTCGATGTCAGCCTTGGGACCGGAAATTACCGTCTGGCCCGGGGAATTGAAATTGGCGACATCAATACTTCCGGCCCCCAACTCGGCCAGGGCCGACGCAACGGCATCGCCCGTCATGCCCAGGATAGCTGCCATGCCGCCGCCGGTGGCCGCGTTCATCAGTGCGCCGCGCTTCTGGACCAGCTTGAGGCCGACGCCAAAATCGAATGCACCCGCGGCATACAACGCGGCATATTCGCCCAGGCTGTGGCCGATCACGAAATCCGGCCTGATCTTCTCATCCTCGACCTTCGCCAGATAGCTGAGGCTATCGACGACATACAGCGCGGGCTGGGTGTAATCGGTACGCTTGAGCCTGTCGTCAGGATCGGTGAGGCAGAGTTCCTTGATCGAATAGCCGAGGATCGCGTCTGCTTCAGCGACCAGGTCGGGATATCGATCGAAGAGCCCTGATCCCATCCCCACGGATTGGGAGCCCTGCCCGGGGAACATAAACACTAGTGCCATGAACTACCTCCGGATGTTATTGAATGAGCCGCATTACATGATGAAGTCGAAAAAACGATTTTCACCACGGAGACACCGAGGATACTGAGACAAATCGATAGATCTCAAATCGCTTTTCTCCGTGTCTCCGTGCCTCAGCGGTAGACCTAGCATTCTTACGAATCCATGAGTAACCGTTCCTCCTACTTCTTCCCGTACCCGATGCCCTTGATGGCCTCCTCGATCTCCGGGAGGATCGCCGGGTCGTCGATGGTCGAGGGCATGGTGTAGGACTCGCCGTCGGCGATCTTGCGCATGGTCCCGCGCAGAATCTTGCCGGACCGGGTCTTGGGCAGCCGCTTCACCACCGCCGTCTCCTTGTAGCAGGCGATGGGGCCGATCTGGTCGCGGATGAGCAGCGAGAGTTCTTTCTGGATCTCGGCAGCAGAGCGGTTCGCGCCGGACTTCAGCACGCAAAGACCGACCGGGACCTGGCCCTTGAGACCGTCGTGCACGCCGATGACCGCGCATTCGGCCACGTCCTTGTGCGTGGCAACGACCTCCTCCATCTCGCCCGTGGAAAGCCGGTGGCCTGCCACATTGATCACGTCGTCCACGCGGCCCATGATGTAGACATACCCGTCCTTGTCGACGTGGCCGCCGTCGGCGGTGAAGTAGTAGCCCGGGAAGGGGTTGATGTAGGATTCCTGGAATCTCTGGTCAGCGTTCCAGAGCGTTGGAAGCGTGCCGGGAGGCAGGGGGAGTTTTACGGTCACAAGCCCCTCGGTCTCCGCCGGGACCTCCTTGCCGTTCGTGTCGAGGATCCGCACGTCGAAGCCCGGCACGGGCTTGGTGGACGAGCCCGGCTTCACGGGGAACTGCTCTATGCCCATGGAGTTGGCGGTGATGGGCCAGCCGGTCTCGGTCTGCCACCAGTGGTCGATAACCGGCTTCTTCAAAAGGTTGCTTGCCCAGTGATAGGTGTCCGGATCCAGCCGTTCGCCGGCCAGGAAGAGGGCGCTGAACTTCGAAAGGTCGTACTTCTTCACGAACTCGCCGTTGGGATCCTCTTTCTTGATGGCCCGGAAGGCCGTCGGCGCGGTGAACAGCACCTTCACGTTGTGCTGGGATATGACGCGCCAGAAGGCGCCGGCGTCGGGCGTACCGATGGGCTTGCCCTCGTACACGATGGTGGTGCAGCCTGTCAGGAGCGGCGCGTAGACGATGTAGGAGTGGCCGACCACCCAGCCCACGTCCGAGGCTGCCCAGAAAACCTCGCCTGGCTTTACGTTGTAGATGTTCTCGACGCTCCAGCGCAGAGCCACGGCGTGTCCGCCGTTGTCCCGCACGATGCCCTTGGGCTTGCCCGTGGTGCCGGAGGTGTAGAGGATATAGAGGGGATCGGTTGCCTTGACCGGCACGCACTCGGCGGGCTTCGCCGTGGCCACAGCTTCGTTCCAGTCCACGTCTCGTCCCGGAGTGAGCGCGGCCTTCACGAGATCGCGCTGGAATATGACGCATTTCTCGGGCTTGTGGTGCGACTCCGCGATGGCACGGTCTATCAGGGGCTTGTATTCGAGGACCTTGGCGCCTTCCTTGGCGCCCGAGGCGGTGACGATGACCTTGGGCTTCGCGTCGTCGATGCGGATTGCAAGCTCGTGGGGCGCGAAGCCTCCGAACACCACTGAGTGGGTTGCGCCGAGGCGGGCGCAGGCCAGCATGGCGATGACGGCCTGCGGGATCATGGGCATGTAGATGATGACCGTCGTGCCCTTCTCCACGCCGAGGCCGCGGAGGGCTCCGGCGAAGAGGGCAACCTCGTCGCGAAGCTCCCGGTAAGTGTATTTCCTGATGGTGTTCGTGACCGGGCTGTCGTAAATGAGCGCCGTCTGGTCGGCCCGGCCGCTGTCCACGTGGCGGTCAAGAGCATTGTGGCAGGTGTTCAGCTCTGCGCCGGAGAACCAGCGGTAGAAAGGTTTGTTCGAATCGTCAAGGACCTTGTTCCACTTCCTCGACCACGTTATCGTTTCCGCCGCGTCGCCCCAGAACCCCTCCGGGTCCTTGATGCTCCTCTGAAATAGATCGTTGTATTTCCCCATGAAACCCTCCTCTGAAGACAGGGTATTGAATACCTTTTCAGCATCCTCCGTACGGAGCGAAGGCCCTGCCTCCAGGAAAACGGATCAACGGCAGCGATGCAGCGCTACCGTCAAGCGCGCGGCGGACCACTGATGATACGCTGAACTATAATAGCCTTTAAGCGTTTCTGTCAAGCGGAATAAAGGCGTCTCAAGCTGGGATTTTGCTTTGTCTGAAACAGAAATGAGGTGATCGAAGATATCTCGTCGTGAGGAGGGTAGGCAGGGAAAGCGGGTTTCTTTCCTTTGCTCCGAGAGGCATTACCGGAAATGCCTCTGGTGCGGTTCCTGCAAGTTTCGTCAGGCGTCAGGCGCGGGAAACGAGTCTGTTGCCGTACGCTCCTACGCCTGACGTTTGTCGGGTCTTCAACCTCGAACTTCCCTGAACTTCTTGATCATCTCCGTCAGGACCTCGGTGACATCGCCCACGATGCCGTATGTCGCAACGTTGAAGATCGGCGCGTCGGGGTCCTTGTTGATGGCCACGATCGTTTCCGACGACTGCATGCCGGCAACGTGCTGGATCGCGCCAGAGATGCCGCAGGCGATGTACAGCTTGGGGCAGACCGTCTTGCCGGTCTGCCCCACCTGGTGGGAGTAGGGGATCCACCCCTCGTCAACGGCCCCGCGGGTTGCGGCGACCGCGCCGCCCAGGACCTTGGCGAGTTCTTCAAGCAAGAGGAAGTTCTTCCGGCTTCCCAGCCCCCGTCCGCCTGCCACGATGATGTCCGCCTCGCAGATGTTCACGGTCTCGGTCAGCTCATCGACGGTCTTGAGCACCTTCGTGCGGACCGGACCGGAAGGCGTGTATTTCACGTCGATGATCTCGCCCTTGCGGGAGTCGTCCCGCTGCGCAGGCTTCATGACCTTGTGGCGCACCGTGGCCATCTGGGGCCGGTGATTGGGCGTCACGATCGTGGCCATGATGTTGCCGCCGAAGGCCGGACGGGTCTGGTGCAGATGGCCGGTGGCGTCATCGATATCAAGCATGGTGCAGTCCGCAGTGAGGCCCGCGTAGAGGGTCGACGCAACCTTGGGGAAGAAGGAGCGGCCGATGGCAGTCGCGCCAGCAAGGATGATCTCGGGTTTGTGCTGCTGTGCAAGCGCAGTCAGGACCGCTGCGTAGGAATCGTCATTAAAATGTTCCAGCGCCGGGTCATTGCAGACGTACACGGCGTCCGCGCCATGGGCGATAAGCTCCTGTGCCTTGCTGCTGATCCCGGACCCGACGAGCACGGCCGAGAGCTTTGCCTTTTTCTTGTCTGCAAGCTTCCTGCCTTCGCCCAGAAGCTCGATGGACACGCTCGCGATACTGCCTTTATGCTGTTCAGCAAACACCCATACGCCCTTGTAGGCTGACAGGTCCTTTGCCGGACCGGTCGCTTCGATGGTCTTCTCAATGGCCTGGAACTGGCATGCCTCGACGCAGGCGCCGCACATGGTGCAGGCATCGGTGATGACGGCCTTGCCGTCCTTCATCTCGATAGCGCCGAAGGGGCAGGCGGAAACACAGGTTTCGCAGCCGGTGCAGATATCCGGTTTGACTTTCACGCTCACGACGAACTCCTTGAAATTTCTAGATCAACGATTGTTCCTTGAGTTTTTTAGCAACTGCCGCCACCTGGTCGGCCACAGAGCCGGAGAGCATCTCGCGGCCCCCGCGGGGCGCAGGGGGGAAGATCCTGACGACCTGGGTCGGCGAGCCCTTGAGCCCGAGCTTGTTCTCGTCGGCGTTCACGTCCTTGGCGCTCCAGGCGGTCACCTTGAGGCTCTTGGCCTTCATCTTGCCCTTGAGCGAAGGGACGCGGGGCTGGTTGATCTCTTTCACCACCGTGATCAGGCAGGGGAGCGAGGTCTCGACGACGTCGTAGCCCTCGTCCATCATGCGCTCAACCACCATGGTGTCGTTCTCGACCTTCTCGATCTTCCTTATATAGGCTATGAAGGGGATGCCGAGCATGTCCGCGGTCTCAGGACCCACCTGCGCGGTGTCTCCGTCAATGGCCTGCTTTCCCGCGATCACGAGGTCGTACTGGCCGATCTTCCGGATCCCCATGGAAAGGGCGTAGGAGGTCGCCCAGGTGTCTGCGCCGGCGAATGCCCGGTCCGACAGGAGCACCACGTCGTCCACGCCGAGCGAGACCGCTTCCTTGAGCGCTTCCGCGGCCTGGGGAGGCCCCATGGTAAGGGCCGTCACCTTGCCGCCGTGCTTCTCCCGCAAGCGGAGCGCTTCTTCGATGGCGAACATGTCAAAGGGGTTGATGATGCTCGGCACACCGTCGCGGATAAGGGTGTTGGTTTCCCGGTTGATCTTCACTTCCGACGTGTCCGGGACCTGTTTGACCAGAACGATGATGTTCATATATCTGTTCTCCGAATGAGGGCGGCCACGCGGGGCCGCCCCTACTGGCGTCTTGCGGTTATTTCTGCCTTGTCGCTTCCTTGACCATGTCGAGGCCGATCACGGTGCGCTGGATCTGGTTGGTGCCCTCGTAGATCTGGAGGATCTTGGCGTCGCGCATCATCTTCTCGACGGGGTATTCCTTCATATAGCCCGAGCCGCCCATCACCTGGACAGCGTCGGTGGTGACTTTCATTGCCGTGTCGGTAGCGAAGAGCTTGGCCATTGCCGATGCGCGGGAGAAGTCTTTGGCGCCGCTGTCGATCATCCGGGCGGCGTTGTAGACCAGGGAACGGGCCGCTTCGGTCATGGTCTGCATGTCCGCGAGCATGTGCTGGACCGCCTGGAAGGAGGTGACCGGCTGGCCGAACTGGACCCGGCCCTTGGCGAACTTGATGCACTCGTCGATGGCGCCCTGGGCAACGCCGACGCCCTGGGAGCCCACGCCTGCGCGGGAACTGTCGAGGGTCTTCATGGCCACGATGAAGCCCATGCCCTGCTTGGCGATGAGGTTCTCCTTGGGGATGCGGCAGTTGTTGAAGATGAGCTCGGTCGTGGAGGACGACCGGATGCCCATCTTGTTCTCCTTCTTGCCGAAGGTAAAGCCCGGGGTGCCTTTTTCCACCACAAAGGCCGACGCGCCGCGGGGGCCTCTGGACTTGTCCGTAATGGCGATGATGGTGTAGATGTCCGCCTCACCGCCGTTGGTGATCCACTGTTTCGTGCCGTTCACGACATACTCATTACCTTCGAGCTTTGCCGTGGTCTGAATGCCGCTCGCGTCGCTGCCCGCATTCGCCTCGGTCAGGCCGAAAGCGACCAGCTTTTTGCCCGCTGCGATGTCGGGCAGATATTTCTTCTTCTGTTCATCGGAGCCGAAGAGCAGGATGGGATAGGTGCCCAGCGCGTTGGCCGCGTAGGTCGTGGAGACGCCGAGGCAGGCCTTGGAGATCTCCTCGATGGCGATGTAGAAGTCGAGGGTGCCCCGGCCCATGCCGCCGTATTCCTCGGGGATGTAGAGGCCCATGAGGTCGGCCTGCGCCATGGCCTTCATGATGTCCGTGGGGAACTTGTTATGTTCGTCCAGTTCCGCCCGGACAGGAACGATCTTCTCGACCGCGATCTGACGGGCCAGATCACGGATCATCAGTTGTTCTTCGGTCAGCAAATAATCCATTACAGCCTCCGCGCTACAGAATTTTTATAAAAAGAGATGAACCCGGATGAATTCTTGTTTTGTCGGTCACCAGCGGATCAGCGCCGATGCCCAGGTCAGGCCGCCGCCGAAGGCTTCGAGCAGGAGGAGGTCGTTGTCCTTGACCTTGCCTTCGCGGACCGCTTCGTCCAGCGCCATGGGGATCGATGCGGCCGAGGTGTTCCCGTACTTGTGGATCGTGAGCATGACCTTTTCCATGGGCATGTTCAGCCGCTTGGCCATTGCCTGGATGATCCGGAGGTTCGCCTGGTGCGGGATCAGGAGGTCTATCTCCTCGGGCTTTACTTTATTGTGGGTCAGCGCCTCTTCCACCACCTCTTCAAGCGCGCGCACGGCGACCTTGAAGGTCTCGTTGCCTTTCATCTTGATGTAGTGCTGCCTCCGCTCGACAGTGTCGGCGGTCGCGGGATGGGCCGCGCCGCCCGCCGGGATGTGCAGCAGGTCCCCGAAGTTCCCGTCGGAATGGAGATGGGTCGAGAGGACCCCGCGCTTGCCCGCGTGGCGCTGGAGAACGGCCGCGCCGGCGCCGTCACCGAAGAGCACGCAGGTCGTGCGGTCCTCCCAGTCAGTGAACCGGGAGAGCGCCTCGGCTCCCACGACGAGGATGGTCGTGTACATGCCGCTTTTGATGAAGGCGTCGGCGATGGAAATGCCGTAGAGGAATCCGGAACAGGCTGCATAGACGTCAAATGCCGCCGCTTTCTTGGCATGGAGCTTGGATTGGAGCACGCAGGCCGTGCTCGGCATGGCCGTGTCCGGCGTGAGCGTGCCCACGATGATCAGGTCGATGTCCTGGGCTGCGATGCCCGCGGCCTTGATCGCCTTGTGGCCGGCCTCGTAGGCGAGGTCCGATGTGGTCTGGCCTTTTTCGCAGACCCGCCGTTCCCTGATCCCCGTGCGTTCCACGATCCAGTCGTCGCTCGTCTCGACCATCTTCTCGATGTCGTGGTTGGTCAGCACCTTTTTTGGCGCGTAGGACCCGGTTCCGATAATACGTGCGTGGATCATTTGTTCTTAGCCAGCTCCATATTGCATGCGATATCTTCGTGGATGTGGCGGTTCACTTCGCTCTTCGCGAACTCCACGGCCACGCGGATGGCGTTCTTGATCGCCCGGTCCGAGGAACGGCCGTGGGATATGATGCTGATGCCGTTGATGCCGAGGAGCGGGGCGCCGCCGTATTCAGCGTAGTCCATTTTCCGCTTCAGCGCCTGGAACGCCGGACGCATGAGGATGTAGCCCGCCTTGCGGAGCGGGTTGGATCCGATATTCTCGCGCAGGATCGCGCCGATGGCCTCTGCCACACCCTCCGCGGTCTTGAGCACCACGTTCCCGATGAATCCGTCGCAGACGATGACGTCGGCCTTGCCCATCATCACGTCGCGGCCTTCCACGTTCCCGATGAAGGTCAGCGTGGTCTCCCGGAGGAGCTTGTAGGTTTCCTTGGTGAGCTCGTTCCCCTTGGTCTCCTCCTCGCCGATGGACAGGAGCCCGACGCGGGGGTTCGGGTTTCCGAGCAGGTGTTTTGCGAACACCTCTCCCATGACGGCGAATTGGACCAGATGGCTCGGCTTGCAGTCCACGTTGGCGCCGAGGTCGAGGACAACCGATGACCCCTTGACCGTCGGCATGATCATGGCGATGGCGGGCCGCTCGACGCCCTCGATCGTTCCCAGGACGAATAGGGACGCGGCCATGGCCGCGCCGGTGTGGCCAGCGCTGATCACTGCGACGGCCTCGCCGCTCTTGACGAGCTCGTTGGCAACGCGGATCGACGAGTCCTTTTTCCTGCGGAAGACCGTGGCGGGCGAGTCAAGCATGTCCACGACCTGGGTGGCGTTCCGGATCTCGATAGGAAGGGACGCTGCTGCAGGGTGGTTCTTAAGCTCGGCCTCGATGGACTCCCGGAGGCCGACAAGGATGATGCCCACACCGTATTCCTGCGCCGCCTGCACTGCACCGGCGACAACGGCCCGTGGCGCGAAGTCACCACCCATGGCGTCAACTGCGATCTTCATCAGCGTTCACGCTCCCACAATACAAAAGGCAAAGGAGCGTCCCGGAGTTGTTCAGGATCCTCGCTTTGCCTTTTCATGAGTCTGGTTAGATCTGCTGGACGGCGACGACCTCGCGGCCGTTGTAGGTGCCGCAAGACAGGCAGGCGTGGTGCGGCTTCTTGACTTCCTGGCACTGCGGGCAGACCGTGAGATTGGGCGCTTTGAGGTATTTATGCGTGCGCCGCTTGTCCCTGCGGGACTTTGAATGTCGGTGTTTTGGGTTTGCCATTTCCGATGTTACTCCTTTTCCGGTTTAATGATCTTTTTCAATACTGCGAAGGGGCTTTCGGGGCTCTCCATCGCTTCTTGTGTGCAGGTGCACTTCTTCTCGTTTCGATCGACGCCGCAGACCGGGCAAAGCCCTTTGCAGTCGCTCGCATGGACCGGGACCATGGGCAGCGCGAGAAGGACCTGTTCCCGGACAACGTCCGCGGGTTCGATCTCGTCGCCTTTGTAGAACTCCATGTCCAGCTCGCCCCGTCCCAGCTCGTGCTCACCCGGTGCTTCCAGGAGACGCTCGGGCGCGAGGTCGAAGTCCATGACCGCGTCCTTGACCGCGAAATCGAACTCCTTGAGACAGCGGCTGCACTCGAGGACCGCTGTCGCAGTGAGTGTTCCACTTATATGGAAGAGCCCGCTGCCTTCAGGTTTGATCTTGACCGTTGCCTGGAACGATGCGGTCTTTGCTCCCTCCTGAAACAAATCTGCCTTGTCCAGGACGTCGATCGTCATTCCTTCAGGAGGTATGTCGTTGATCTTAATAGCCATTTTGCCCGCTTTCGGGGCCAGAGTCACGAATTATAAGGCGAAGTGCCTGCTTTGTCAAGGGAAAAGACCGGTCATAGCGGATCGCGATTCCCCTGTCCGGAGAATGTATTATAATATAAAGAATGAAGCGTTCACGAGAGTATATCCCGGTCGAGGCCCATGACACGGTACGTCAGGCGATCATGCATGCTCTTGAAGAGGGGCCGATGTCCTCAATGGACATTTCGGGGCTCGTAGGGATTCCGGAAAAGGAGGTTGCCGGCCACCTGGAGCATATCCGAGTGTCGCTCCATCGCTCGGGAAAAGCATTCATTGTCCAGCCCGCTGAATGCGTCAAATGCGGATTTGTCTTTGAAAAGCGCGACCGGCTCACCCGGCCGGGCAAGTGTCCGGTCTGCAGGAGCGAATCGATCCATGCCCCGCTGTTCTCGATAGAAAGCCTCGGTTGATAGATAGTTGTCCGCTTGTCGCATATAACAACCAGTTCAACAACGCATTACCGCTTTGAGAAGGCGACCGGGTAGGTGTTCGGACGATTCTATGGCAGGCCGAAGCTGAGATGGATCATAGCTCAGAACTCTATCACGACGCTATATCGGGGGGGCATTGATAATATATGAAGAATAGTACCGTGATTGATGAGCGGTACAGGAGTGAGGTCGCTCAAGGGCACTGCGCACAATCGTGTCAGTTCTTTTTCACGCCGGCCATCACTTTCAGGATCAACAGCACCCAGGGAATGCTGTGGTAGAAAAGGTCGAACCAGTCGATGGGGCGGGAGAGCGTCCCGTTCTTCAGCATCAGGAGCTTTTCCCAGATATGGGGCGGGGCGAACGGTGCAAGGCCCAGCGACAGGCAGCCGATGATAATAATGCTCCAGGGTAGTTTGTCGAGAAAGTTCATGCGCTTTTTACCGTCCATTAAAGTGTCCGACCTGAACTACTATATACCACAGAACAGCACAGAGCCAAAGGATTGTGTGTTCCTACAGATTCAACCTTTTATTTCAGACTGTGTCAAACCATGACAGCGCGATCAGGGCAGTGTACCTGAACGACGTATGTGTTGCAGATTGAAGCGTCGTATGACGGCTATCTGCGTCCCTTTGCAGGAAGGCCGCTGCGGTATAATATGTCAAGTCCGCCTGTCGGACGAAATCGCTATTTGGGGAGGGTATCTGCAATGGTTATTCAGATCAAGCAAGGCTGGTACAGGTGGTTCTTCGCAATTGCTGCGGCGGTGCTGCTGCTGCAGGTCCATCACGCGCAGGCGAAGGACGGCGTGGTCCCGCAGGAGAGCAAGACATTCCTCAAACAATTAAGCGCTTCGCTCGCTGATGTGGCAGAGGCGGTGAAACCTTCGGTGGTGAACGTTTCCACGACCACTTCGGTGTCAACGGAAGCGAATCCCTACGGCGACATGTTCAAGGATCCCTTCTTCCGCAGGTTCTTCGGCGACCAGTTCGATCATCCCAACGGGGGAAAGAAACAGCCGAAACGCAAGTCCGCGGCCATGGGCTCCGGAGTGATCGTGTCAACGGACGGCTACATCCTGACGAACAACCACGTGATCAAGGACGCGGACGAGATCACCGTGCTCCTGTCGGACAAGCGGGAGTTCAAGGGCAAGGTCATCGGGTCCGACCCCAAAACGGACCTTGCGGTGATCAAGATCGACGCCAGGGATCTGCCCGTGCTGTCCCTTGCCGATTCCGACGGGCTCAAGATCGGCGACGTGGTCTTTGCCGTGGGCAATCCCTTCGGCCTGAACCAGACGATCACCATGGGCATCGTGAGCGCCGTGGGCCGGTCCAACGTGGGCATCGCTGATTATGAGGATTTCATCCAGACCGATGCTGCCATCAATCCCGGGAACTCGGGCGGCGCGCTCGTGAACACGGACGGCAAGCTCGTGGGCATCAACACGGCCATTTTCTCGACCAGCGGCGGGTACATGGGGATCGGGTTCGCCATCCCCTCGAACATGGTCCGCATGGTAATGGACAGCGTGGTGAAGCACGGGAAGGTCGTCCGCGGATGGCTTGGCGTGAGCATCCAGAACCTGACCAAGGACCTGGCCGAGCATTTCAGCCTCAAGGAGCGGCGCGGCGCCCTGGTCACCGACGTTTCAAAGGACAGCCCGGCGGAAAAGGCGGGCATGAAACGGAGCGATGTCATCCTGTCCTTTAACGGCAGAAAAGTGGAGGACACGACCGGCCTCAGGAACATGGTCGCCGAGACCAAGCCGGGTTCTTCCGCCGAGGTCACGGTGATCCGGGAGGGCAAGGAAAAGACGCTCAAGGTCACGGTCGGAGAACTGCCGGACAAGGAAGGGAAGATGACCGTGCGCAAGGCCGAACGGGACAACGCGCTGAAGGGCGTCACGGTGCAGGAACTGAGCGCTGATCTGCGGAAGCAGCTCAACATCGACGACGATGTGAACGGCGTGGTGGTGACCGATGTGGCGCAGGACAGCGCGGCTGCGGGCGTGCTCGGCAGGGGCGACGTTATCCAGCAGGTGGACCAGAAGGACGTCTCCAACATCGCCGACTTCGAGAAGGCCCTTGCAGGCGTGAAAGCAAAGGACACAGTGCTGCTGCTGGTGACGCGAAAAGGCGGATCGCTCTTCCTGACCATCAAACCGTGATAGTTGGAGCAACACCGGGAACGGAAAATGCCGCTGCATCTTTGCAGCGGCATTTTCTTTTGCATCATTCACGAACAAATGGGATCCGGTATATTTTATTCTGCAGGCGATTCGCAAACCCTCGCTGGCGTGCGGTCCTGACGAAGGTTGATACCTCCGTAAATAAGTTGAAAACAACTGCGAACTTCTGTCTCGCGCAAAGCCGCAAAGCTCGCAAATAAAAACAATATCAGAAGCTCAAAGAAAAGCTACCGTGGGAGATGTGAAGACTTCAGAATGACGGCATCTTTCGGCCAGTTTTAGATCGTTACCGGCATGAAGATTGCCTTTCTTTGCGCTTTTGCGGCTTTGCGCGAGAAAGGGGATCCCTGTTCTATGATTGTTGATCGCTTGTGCATGAGAATCTCGCAATTTCAACTAACAGTCGAAAGACCCCGAAGGTTATAAGCTTTTTCAAGCTCTGCAGCACTTTCCCGCTCCCCGAAGCACAGACCCTGCCGTGTCCGCCCGGCATTGTGATCTGAGAGAACCGTTCTGCCTGGCCCTGTGGACGGTCTTGTTCAAGGGATGCCGGGCATCTGAAATGCAGTACGCTCAGGAAGCACCTTCACTGCTTTCTCGAAAAATCCGCTCTCACGGGCTTCCGCTCCTCTTCGTTATCCAGCGCGAAGAACTCCTTCTGCTTGAACGAGAAAGCGGCGGCAACGATGTTCATCGGAAAGATCTCGGTCGTGACATTGTAGTCCCGCACCATGGCGTTGTAGAACCTGCGAGCGTGCTCGATGTTGTCATCGATCTCCTTCATGTTCGTCATGATCTCCCGGTAGTGGCTGTCGGCCTTCAGCTCGGGATAGGCTTCGGCGATCGCGAACAGGCTCTTGAGTGTTGCCGTCAGCATATTGTCCGCCCGGGCCTTTTCCTGGGGGGTCCGGGCCTGCATCGCCGCTGACCGCTGCTGCGTTACCCGGACCAGGGTATCGCTTTCATGGGCCGCATACGCCTTGACCGCCTCAACGAGGTTCGGCAGCAGCTCGTAGCGTTTCTTCAGGTGCACGTCGATGTCGGACCACGATGTCCGGACAGCGTACCGCAGACGCACCAGCTTGTTGTATATGTAGATGACGATCAGCAGGAACAGCACGCTCCCGGCAATGCCCGCAAGCACCTTGACGCTCATCGTGGTCCTCCTTGTGCGAAGCTTATCGTGAAGGCCATTCGCCTTTCTTCTTTCTCGCCGCGGCTTCGGCCGGGCTCACGCCCATTTTTCTCCAGTCAGCCGCCAGGGTGTTGTGAAATCCCAGGTCCTTCCACGCGGCCGCTTCCTCGGGGACAAAACCCGCTTTGCCCCAGGCGCGCGCCTCATGGGGCCAGAAACCCCTGCTGTTCCATGCTCCGGCATTCTCGGGCTCAAAGCCCTCGCGGATCCAGATCGACGCATGGGGCGGCTTGAACCCGGCATTGCGCCACCGCACGGCCATGGCCCTGCCGATGCTCTCACGCTTCCAATCGTCGATCTCCGCGCCGCTCAGTCCGGTCCTTGACCAATCCCGGTCCTCAAGGTTTTCCTTGAGAACAACAGCATAATAGGGAACAGCATAGGAGGCAACAAGGCTCAGGACAAGGAGGGCACCGGCCATTCGGGGGGAAAAGATCCGGGCCGGACCTTTTGCCGTTGCCTTTTCCCTAGCACCCGGCCGGCTCACGGCATGCCTCCGCTCAGCCGGGCTTTGGCGGCCTGTGCCGGGCTCATGCCTTTCTGCCGCCAAGCGGCCGCTTCCCCTGCATCAAAGCCGTGCTTCCGCCAGGCGATCGCATCGCCGGTGGAGAACTCAAAGCGGATCCATTCAGCCGCTTTCCCCGGTGCAAAAGCATAGCGCCGCCATTCAGCAGCTGCCGCAACATCGGCCCGCGCATCGATCCACTCCCGCGCCTCGGCCGGCGGGATGTCCATTGCCTGCCACTGGCCGATCTCCGGTGCAGTGAATCCCTTGCTGCGCCAGGCGATCGCCGATCTCATGGAATAGACGCCGTTGTCCCACCACAACAGCGTGTCCCCGGGAGCAAAGCCGTATTTTTCCCAACGGGCGATGCGGGCGTTCTCGACCACCGCGACGACGGCAAAGGGGGCCAGGAACGAGAGCGCCAGGCTCAGGACCAGCAGCAGCCTCGATGACCAGGTATTCTTTGCGCCGGCAACATCCATGGGACCACGCTCCTTACAGGGACCTCTTTATTGTTGTGATGAAATCACCGCAGGCGAAACCGCCGGAGTCTCCCTGGTACCACGACACTTCGCCGCTCCGGACCTGCAGACCATCGACAGCAATTCCTGCCGCGATCGCATAGGGCAGGTGCTTCTGAAGAAAAGGCGGCAGATACGTCCGGCCGGGGAGGTCGGCAAAGCTTTGTTTCAGGAACGCGGCATAGGCGCGGAGCTTTTCCTGCAGGTCCACATGCTCCCGTGTGGGACGGCGAAGGAGCCGGCTGAAGAGGAGCGAGAGCAGGCTGAAGCCCGCTGCGACCACAGCTCCATAGGCTACCAGGCTGGCGGCAGCTTTGCCGTGGAAGCTGAGCCTGCTTGTATCGATGACCGCAAGGGAGGCGCCGAGGAACAGCAGGGACAGTCCGACGCCCGGCCAGAGATACCGGGTATTCTTTTCTGTCCGCCTTCGGTACTCACGTTGCATGGATCTTTTCAGCAAACGGCCTGCATGCGCAAGCTGCCTGTTCTTCGAACGTCCGGCAAGGATCACCGTGCTGCGTTCCTGAAAGAGCGCGCTCAGGAACTCCTTGTCGCTCTCGGGGAGCGGAGCCTGCTCCGGCTCCGTCCTTTCGATCCTGTAGGCGCCTCCGGATTCAAGGACCCTGATGAAGCCCCGGTTGGCAAGAGCGAGCAGCGCGGCTGCCGCGCTCAAATGGTCCGTTGTTCCCCGTGCCATGAGCGCGCGCATCCGCGGCGGGTCCACCTCCTTGGGCGGTGAGAACTCGGTGGTTGCGGAGCCCCGGGGCTTCGGGTCGCGGCCGACCCGGTGCCAAACGATCACGTAGTAGACAGTGCACACAACAAGTCCGGAAAGGAACAGGAACAGGCTGGACAGAAAACGCCGTGTTTTCCGGTCAACCTGATCGAGCCGCTGCAGCCACGACGGCCGTGCATAGCCCTTGACGAACCCGAGATCGATGGAGAAGGACATGTCCTGCCTCAGGGGCCTGGTGACAGTATACCGCACAATATCGCCTGCTTCGGTCTCTTCTGTTTCCGTAAGGAAGTCCGTCCTTTCCCGCAGTCCAGCGGTCCCCCGGCTAAAGATGACATGGCCGCCCTTTGGCAGCCGGACGGTCGCGGCGGCGCTCCTCAGATAATTCCCCGGGGGAAGGTCGCCAACAAGAACAAAGCATAGTTCATCGTGGTGCGGTTCATCGCGTACCATGCGGCCGGTCGTGTAGGCCAGTGTTATCCGGTGTTCGCCTTCCGGCAGCGGCGCTCCGTTCTGCATGACCTGGATCCCCTGGTCCGCAGGAACGTAGGCAGCGGGCCGGCCATCCACCTCGACCGATCTTACCTTCATTCCCGCCGCTGCGTAGGTAGACCGGGAGTTCCATAATCCGCACTCTTGCGCAGGAGCAAGCTTGTGGAAACCGTTCCGGAAAAATCCGCCCGGTCTGTCGATGACCGTGATCATTTCGATGATCTCGAGCGTGCCGTCGCTCCTCACGGTCATGTCCGCAAAGAACTCTGTTACCTCATCTTCCCGGACAGAGGAATCATGCTGCCTGAGTTCAGCCTCCTGCGCGGACAGTCCGGCGTTCCTTCGCGCCGCCGCGTCCTCCAGGCTGAAGCCCGAGTCCTTCCACAGGACCATCTCCCTGAATGGGAACCCGGCCTGTTTCCATTCGAGCGCCTCGTCAAGCTTGATCTGATAGGTCCTGGCACGATGGGCTTCTTCAGGGCCGAACCCGGCAGATCTCCATGTTTTCGCGAAATTGACGTCATGCACTTCCTGGGAATAACGCGCGTCCTTGGTGAAGTAGAACTCGCTCACCCGTGGACCATATCGCCACTCCAACGTTGACTGGGCGTCGAATCCGGCGTTCTTCCACTCTTTTGCCTCCTCGGGATAGAGGCTTCGTGACCAGAAGGTTCCCGCCTCTTTGGCAGTGAATCCGGCGGCCAGATATTCCGCGGCGCGCTCTCCGGACCTGATGCCGCTGTCCATCCATTCCCGCGCCTCGTCCGGGCTGAAGCCGTTCCTCAGGAATTTCCCCGCGGTATAGACGTTCGCTATCCCGTGCCATTGTCCCGCTGACCGCGCGTTGAAACCTTCGCCCTTCCACTGCGCGGCCCAGGCGGCGAATATGATCCCTTCCTCGATCCACTGCCGTGATTCCTCTGCGCTGATGCCGTGGTAATTCCACTCTGCCCTGTCCGACGGAGGCACGCCTCTCAGATTTTCGTCAAGATGGGCAAAGGCCGCAGGGGGGATTGCCGCGGTCAGGGCGAACAACATGACCGGGACAGCCAGTGCGGCAGCGGTGCGACGGTATAGGGAGGGATGCCTGCGGGTCATGAACAAAAGCATAGCGTGAACAGCAGACTGAATCAAGGTCAAATTCGGCAGGGGAGCGGAAAAGGCGAAAAGAACATAACGGGCGTGTTCACTGACAGGGAACAGCATTCATCATTTATTTCGTTCATTCACCATGCGGAAATATTCCTCCCGGCATTTGTTCTCCGCCTCGACCAGTTTCCGGAAAGCGCCACGGAAGTCGTTCTCCGAACCCGCGAACACGCCGTGGCCGTAGACGATGCAGACGCCGGTCTCCTTGATCGCGGCCGGGACGGTCCTGGCCAGGCCGCCGGCGCCCAACTCGCCGGACACGATGGGGATGCCGCAGATGGAGCGGGTCCGCTTGCAGTCCCTGCCGCAGTCCTTGACAGCGCAATTCTGTTCCTCGCAGAACATGGACAGGATCACGCTGAACTTCGGATGGCCGTGCAGGATGGCGTTGAAGCCCGTGGACTGGTAGATCGCCCGGTGCGCGGGAAGTTCCGACGAGGCCGAGAGCCCGGCGGTCGACGATCCGTCGAGCGGCACCGGATCGATGTGTCCCTCCAATTCGTCAAGGGACGACGCTGTCTGGCTGATATAGATCGTCTTTCCGTCAAAGAAACTGATGTTCCCGAAAAAGGAATCCACCAATCCTTTTTCGACCGTTGCCCGGCCCACCTTGACTATCTCATCGTAGATGAGATTCTTTTGATCACATCCCGCACTCCGCACTCCGCACTCCGCGCTTGGCGCGCGCAGACTCTCGCGCAGAGGAACGTCCGATGCCTCCACCGGCAGCGCCCAGGCAAGCCGCATCTCGTTGAATGCCGCAGCCTCGTCATTGTTCCGAAAGCCCTGCTCAAGGACATCGAGGCAGAATTTGAGAAAGGTCGCGTGGAACACCGTGGAGTAGACGATATAGGCCTGCTCAACGGTCACGCTGCCCATACCGATGAAACCCAGGCCCTCGACGATCACGGCTTTGCGTTCTTTCAAACAGCGGACGATCCTCCGGGCGGTCTCTTCCGCGGACTGTCCCTGCCAGTCGCTCTTCCTGAGGAACGGGAAATCATGGTGAAAGGTCTTGGTCTCGCTGTCCTTGGGAACGATGCGATCCTCGGCAGGTCCCGCGGCAGCCACGAGCAGGTCGCCGAAGGGGAGCGGGGGCCGGGCCAGCAGCAGGGCCGTGGCGTTCAGGCCCGCGAAGACCTTGGTGAAAACCGGCAGCCACTCATCATCCCTGCCTGAAATGACCACGTCGTCAAGGCGGTAGAACCGGATGCTGTTCGCGAGCGCGATGCGGTCGCGCAGGAGCTTGCCGGAATATTTTTCGAACTGGTCGGCGAGAAGTGCCATGGCATCCTTGTTATAGCCTGCTTCCCTGCCGCTGTCAAGGAGGGAGGGAAGACCGTTTGGTGCGTCCCGAACGCCGCCAGCATGGTATACTATGCTCATGTTACAAGGACACAAAGGGGGATCCATGAGCCGCATATCGGTGATGGTACTGCTCCTGTGCGCGCTGGCGGTCATGGCGTGGGCATCGGAGGATTGTTCCAAGCTGGGCGGCAGATGCAGGGCAGCCTGCGAGGGGAACGAGGCCGCGGAAGCGGGCGCGTTCGAGGACTGCTCGGGCAACGAGGAGTGCTGCATGCCCCGATCAACACGCGACGCGGTCGGATGCTGCGTTCGTTCCTTTGACCGGGCGAACTTCGGCCCGGGCAACTGCGCCGCGCCCCGGAACAACGCCTGCGCCCAGGGCTCTCCCAGCCCGGTCTTGTGCGAAAAGCTGTCCATGTGCAGAAAATGAAGGATCGCACGAGCTCCGCACGCCGGTCACGACCATCAAGGCGTTCATTGAACTGTTCATGCTGAAGCCGGATATGGCCGGAGAGCGGAAGGACAGGCTCTCCCGGGCCATCGAAGAGGCGGACCGGCTCACGCGGCTGATCAACGATCTGCCGGACATCACGCGGATGGAGGAGCGGTCACTGCCCCGGCGGGACGAGGAACTCTCGGTGGAGGAGATCATCAACCGGTCCCTGGCAACCATGGCGCCGATCTTCGAGAACAAGAAGCTCCAGGTGACAACGACCGTGCTGCAGGGGGAGCACTTTTACCGTGCCGGTCATGGCCGGAAGCGGAAAGAGCGCCAGCATCGCTGCCAAACCGGCCTTAGCGGGAAGATGAACCCGCGCCCGGGGAACCGAGCGTGTCGGCAGCGATCCGCTCAAGGGAGATGCCGTGGTCGCGCTCCAGCTCGGCCAGGAACGTCCGGGCCCGCTGGTGCGCTGTTCGCATCCGATCAAGGAACCAGGCGTTCCCGTCATAGCGCCGCATGATGGACGCGATCCTCTTTTCCAGGGTGGTGGCACGGTCCACTTCCACCACGCTGTCGATCATGGGCACGAGCTTTTCCTCGATCGTGCGCGGAAGGAACGCACGGTCCGGAAGGCCGTGCGCGGCGGCGTCCTCGCGCGAGAGGCCGCAGAGGATGTGCGACGCGCAGACATGCGCTTCCTGGTGATGGCCGAGTTCGGTCAGGAGCCGGTAGCCTTCCACGCCGTGGCCGATGGGGTCATGGGTCCTGCATCTTCCGATATCATGCAGCAGAGCGCCCACGCGGAGGCGCTCACGGTCGATCGCGAGCCGCTGTTCCAGCAGGGCTCCTGCGGCGTCG